>OHAI01001068.1_pt1 | contig 21590 bp, 15 predicted proteins | sample 1577091 | NCBI WGS metagenome assembly OHAI01 (sample SAMEA3541548, study PRJEB24748) | human gut metagenome | biome: human gut; feature: human-associated habitat; material: faeces | place: China | collected 2012
TTTATGAAATTCGCAGTGTAGTTTTGTGCAATTTTTCAAATTTGCTCATTTATAGTTATTTGTATTAATCCTATAAACATATTGGCACGCTTTATCACTTATTGCTTCTAAAACTTTTATACTTTGAATCTCTGCGCCATAGAATCTGCTTAAACTCATATAGGTACCTGTGTAGTTATAGAAATTTTTCAAAAACACAAAAGTACAAATCGGTACATATGCAGATTCAAAAAAAGCATGATATTCTGGTTGAATTAATGAATGTATCGAATTTTTCTCTAACCATTTCTTTCTCGCATTTTCAAATGAAGACAAAAACATCCATGTATATGATGTCATCAATCCAATTTTGGCATATTGAGTTCCGAGATTTATACATTTATCAATAAAAACAGCATATAAATCTTGCTTTGTTTCGCCATAGTGCTTTTTAATATAGCTTAATAATATATCACTCATGCCATTTGATGCCATATACGGCGGGTTCGTCACAACCACATCATATTTATGTGCCAGTGCTTCCGCCACCTGTACCAACGGTAGTAATTCTCTCAATACCGTATCACGGAACATATTTATATCTTCCGTAATCTCTGCAAAACGGTCATACAGAGCAGACCAGTCCTGCTGCGTTACTGTCAAAATCGAGCCATATTCCTTTGCATCATGCAGCTCACTGATAATGGTATCCATAGCCGCCTTCAGCTTGGCATCGCCATCACAAAAATACTCCAGCGCAAACGAATCTACATGATTGCTCTCCACAATAGCATATACATGGGGCTGAATGCCACGGCTGAAAAAGCGGCGGTCATACCGACGGGCTTTCATCATCACCGCAAAGTAAGCCAGCTGTGCCGCACGGTCATCAATATCCAGACCATAAAGATTGTTCTCCACAATACTTGCCACTGCTTCACGGGTAGTATAGCCGTAGGATTCATAAATCTTCATCAGCACATCAAACAGATATGCAAGAATATGACCAGAGCCGGAGCATGGGTCAATGACTTTCAGCTGATCCGGCGTCAGTGCGGCGTATTCCATACGAATTTCTTCAAGCTGTGCCTGCACTTCTGGCTCCTGCTCAGCTTCTTCCAGATAGTAGTGCCATTTGGTATCTTCAGGGTCACGGTTTCCGGCAGCATAAGCAGACTGTTCTTCCTCGGTAGGAAGAAGCTGACTCTTAACATCTGGGTGTCCCTCCAGCCACAAACGACCAAGGCTGTTCTCTACCATGTAACGAACAATCCAGTCAGGTGTGAAAAGCTGGGTTGCTGCAGGGATGTTTTCTTTTGTGATTTTCACATTCTTTTTCAGTGCTGCGAAGACATCGTCTTTTTTCTCGCTGTTATAATATTGATACAGCCATCCGATGATCTGGACAGCATCCTTCCAGTCATCCTCCGGTATCAGTTCAATCATCTGCTGAATCACACTGCCTTCACGAAGCAGGTTGTCTGGCAGAAGAAGCTCCGTGTAATCCGCAATCTTCTGGAACATTCCCGGCAGAATCTTATTCAGAGCGTTACACTGCACGATCAGCAGATATTTATACAGTTCTTCGGTCTTTTCTGCATCTTTCAGCTCATAGACCTTTTCCATATCGAGTCCATCCAAATCCAGATGAATGGCTTCGGCTATAATCTGCGGCTTAAAGTTGTTTTCCTCATCCGTGAATACACGCACATGGGAAGGAAGATAACCGTTTACTTCCATGAATCGCAGAGCAGAGAAGCGATTGAACCAAGTATAGGCAACCTCTTCCATGACCTGCTTATATCCTTTATCGTTAATCTCGGCAATCAGAGCCTGACGCTGTTTCTTTTCATCGGCAGTGAGGACTTTGCCGCCAACGCTGTCCGCATTGGCATCTTCAATATTGTCCTCTGTGATACCGTATTCCACACCTTTCAGGGAAACACGAGCGATCAGCTCTGTTCTTGCCCAAACAGCAAATTTTTTAATCGCATTCTTATCCATAATTTTCTCCATCTTCTATTCGAACAGACAATTTCTTAATATCTTTATCAATATTCTCCATTGATTTTTTCAAATTATCAACACTATTCTTAAACTCATCCACTTCTGAAATATAGTTTAAAAATCCACTGTACTCTGAAAAATCGATTGCAATTTTTTCAGTATAAGATTTGTTTTTCCCATACTTACAATATTCGTAACCAATCCTTACTGTTTTTTCTTCAAAATCGTTTATGATATTAAAAACATTTGTATCAAATGAAATAACCCATTTCTGATTTGGAAAAATCACAATACTCGTCGATTCTTTCTTTTTTAATCGTTCCTGCGTTTTCGTTTGCAACTGTTTGGTAAAAGTTTCATTAAACGTCAAACTTTTAACTTCCAATGGAACAGTGCCAACATTTCTCAAAACAATGCACGCCAACGTTGAGCGAACAAGTTCAAACGATATTTGCATATAAGGGCGATTTTTCTCACTTCGTTCCTTGAGCAAAAAGAAAATTGTAACCCATGAAGCAATTAGTGCTAATATTGAAATTACACTATCCCAAGGAAAAGCTGAATTTTGCTGTTCAACTGCAATAACCAGTCTTTCAAGTAATTCTTCCATAGGTACACTCCTTAATTCAGCTTAATTTCGTCGCAATTCTTCAGCAACTGTTTCAGCTGAGAACGAATCTTCTCTACATAATCATCAATATCCGCATCCGTCTGTAAGGTCTTTGCTTGGAATACAACCTGACGGTTATAGGCACGAACCACTTTCTTCTTTGCCGGAGTCGCTTCTTTTCCTGGCTGTGTCGGCTGTACCTGTGGCTTCGGTACAGGCGGAGCCAAAACAGACTCGATATTGCTGACGGTATCATCCTTATACTGGCACATCGGCAGGAACATAGCATCCAGAAGGGCAAGGCTCTTTAATTCTGCAATTTTCTCCTTGCACTTGCTGAAATATCGGTCTGATTTCTCAATCAGATGTGACGCTTTAGAATCGCCGTTTGCGGCAGTGTGAGTTGCTTCCATACACTGACGAACCGTTTCCAGAATCACGGCACGTTTTTCTTCCAGCATCTTGTCATGGGCGGTACGAACCGTATCCATCAACGGATTCAGTTCACGAATCCGGTTATAGTTGAACTTGCTTCCAGTCTGAACCATCGTAATCAGACGAATGGTATTCAGTGCCTTGTGTGCTTCCTCATTTTCTGCGATACAGTCAAGATCATCATGCAGAGATTTTTCAAACTGCACTGCCTGGTCGAATACTGTTACCTGGGTTTTGAAGAAGTTTTCAATGCCGTTGCTCATGGCTTCTTTATTGTCGAAAAGAGCATCCTCTTTTTTCAGCACACGCTCAATTAGAGCAATATTGTCTTTCTTCTGAGAAAGTACATCATCCATCAGATGAATGGCTTCCTGAACTAATGCACGGTCTGGGTATTTATGTCCGTCATAACGGGCATCCAGAGAAGTATAGTAATCACGCTGTTCACCAAATTTCTCAGTCACAAAGCGAATCAGCCCATCTTCATCGTCCGGTACATCCATGATGTCGAAATACTCTCGGAGCATCGCTTTTACATCACGCATCATCGTAGCAGAAATGGTTTTACGCTTGCTGATGGAAGTCTTGCCGATCTCACTCTTTTTTCGGAGCATATCTGGCAATTTCGGGTCATCTGGCTGAATGGTATTGCCTGCATACTTGATGGTTACTTTCTGGGAATAAATCAGCTGTGCCGCAACCGCAGCAATATCAATTTCTTTCCATCCATATGGAATTGCACTATATTTGCTTTGCACGTCTGCCATAGATGTCGGCAGTTTTTTCGCATCCTGCATTTCCAGATATTCTTCCATAGCGGAAGCAGCATCACGGTTTGGCTCCATGCCCGGAAGTGCCGTTACCGCACCTGTCAGAATCGCAATAATATCTGCATCACTGCCTGCATTATCTGTAATCAGGTCAAGCTTGCTATATACATGAGCAACCAGATATTCAAGAGACTGGTCAATCTTACTCTTGGCATTTCCGGCTTTGGTTTCCAGATGTTCACCGTCTACATAGAACTGTGCCCCCTCGATAGCATTTTGCAATTCGCTCATGGCACTCAGCTCATATTTTCCGGCTTCGTCTTGCTGGTCACTGATGATTTTCTGCACAGTTTTTGGAAGCTGGCTAACATTTCTCTGCTTTACGTACTTACGAATCTTCATAGCAGATTCCAGAGATTCATAGTAAGGCGTATCAGCCAGAACTACGATTGCTTCGTTACCTTTGGATTCTGCCATCAGACGATAATCTGTTTTTTCAATAGCATCAGTAGCAACGGTCAGGAAGCGTAAACGCATACCTCCTGTTGCCACACCAACAGTAATTCCATCTACCATCTGATCAAACGCAAAGTCATATTTTCCATAACGGAACTTCTTAGTTGTGAAAATATCACCGTAAATCATCTGAGCAATACGCTCTACGATAGAAGCGGTATCCACATTTGTATCTCTTATTTCACGCTGAATGTCCTGTTCTTCGTCAGTCAGGAAGTTATAAGTGTCACCAGTTCTGCCGATATAGTTCTGGCTCATCAGACGATCAAGGCATCCTCGGACAGCTTCACGCATGATAATCTTATCCACACGAATATCGTCTGCCATAAGGATTACGATATTGTCCAAATTGGAAGGAATATCATCAATATATCGAATCAAGTACAAAAGTTTCAGTACATCTACATCCTGCTGCTCGATGCCATCACCATTGTCGGCAGCTTTCTGGCAACGCTCGATTACTCGGCGGATCGAACCATCCAGGAAAGTATGTACAGTATCATAAAAACGGAAGAACGGAACAAGTGCATATTCATCCTTCTCCTGAATTTTCTGTGCAGCTTCCTGGAAACCGGACAGCATGGAACGCTCACCACCAGACAGGTGCTTACCGGAATTTCCATGTTTCCGGATTTCAGCAAATACCTTCTGCATGATGATAAACTGATACGGCACGAACGGGAAGTTCTCGGTAAATTCCCTTGGGCCGGAATAACCTTTAATATCCAGAATGGAACCGCTAAAGCTGAACAGGTTACGAAGAACAGAATCATTCTGCTCATAAACATCTTCCAGATTTTTAGCTGCTTCTGGTTTCTTTTTCAGAATACGTTTCTGGATGACTTCATCCACAGAGGAAGATGATAAACTCAGTCTTGTTTTAAAACGAGCCTGAATACGGGAGAACTCATCGGCACGAACTTTGATAATTTCATCAATGGCTTCCTGTCCGGTGCAGATCACCCAAATCTTTCCTTCACACTCACTTCCGATTTTTTCTGTCAAAGACTGGAGATTCAAAAGCATATCGGTGTCTGTGCCGACATATTGACCAACTTCGTCGATCATAAACAACAGACGGAAGTTCGCTGGTTTAGTATCCACATAGGCTTTCATATCTTCCACAAGCTGTGCGATAGAAATTTCTGTTGCGGTTTTATCATTGAACCATGCTTTGGCATCGTCCTCACTCATATCCAGAACTTCCATTAATGTCGGAATAATAAACTTTCCATTGAAAGCAAAGGCACGGCGCATTTCCAACCAGGACTTGCCTTTCTTCTCTTCAAAAACTCTGCGGAACTCCTCCGTTTTTCCCTGCTGGTCGATATAACGCTCCATCATGGCAACTTTCAGATTTTCTCCGTAAAATCCCAGATGATTATAGAACATCTTTGCAAAAACACGAAGTACAGCTGTCTTATCTTTATTGCTGAATCCCTCAATATCAATATTAAACAGAATTGTCTCTGTTGTTCCCTTTATAGCACGGTCAATCAGCATAAAGGTTGCCGGATCGTCCTCAAACTTTTTACGGAAACGTTCTACACTCCGAATACCTTTTACCTCTTTATTTTCCAGAAGGTAGGAAAGCATTTTCAGAAAGTGAGATTTACCACTTCCAAAGAAACCGGAAATCCAAACACCCATATCAGCGGTCGGCTGGTCGAAAGCATCACCGTAATAATTGAAGAACGTAATGAAGTGTTTCTTCAATTCTCTGGTAATGACATATTCATTTAACTCCTGCTCGATTACATCATCAGCAGCCTGATCTACTTTAATTACACCATTGATTTTGCGGTTGATGTCATCCGCAAACATATCTCGAATCATCATGGCTTTATCCCCCTTAATCTATGACATTGAATGCCCGGTAATAATCATTTGGTGTCAGACGATTGAACAGTTTTACATGACGACCATCAAACTCCCCCGGATACATCACCAAAATCGGAACATCTGAAAAATACGGTTGTAAGGCTTCCAGTAACGTATGGATTCTCATAAACGGGAACACCTCGCCCACACCTGTCAGCATCAGCACATCACCTGGTTCGTGTGGCTCATACTGGATTTTATCAATGAACTCTCCATTACCGATTGCGGAATTAAGCTGCTCCAGAAGATAAGCACTTCCGTCAGCTTCTTCCATATCGGGAATCGCATCTGTGATGTCCATATCATCGCAGATAGAGAGAAATGTTTTATATAAATTACAAACGATCAAATGGCAATCTAAGGACTGATCAGTTTCCAGCTGATTCACAAAATGGTGGACAACCATTTCATTCTCCGGTTCATAACAGAAGATTCTGATATTCACCTCATTGCTCAGTCCCTTGCCTTCCAGAAACTCTGATTCCTGAATCAATGCCCGAACTTTGTCCAGGCGCTCTTTTATTTCACTCATCTGGTTACCTCCTACACAAAGCAATTAAACGCCGGCAGTATCGCCGTATCGCCATTGCTTCTGATGGCATTTTCCAAAACAGGATGCAGCCATACTGGATTCAAATGATCTGCCTTGAGATTATCGAGATATTCTGTTTCGACAAGCACTCTGGCAATAATCTGTTTTAACTTTGTTATCGTACTATCGCTCCAGGAAGCTACGGTATCATTTTGTTCCTGTAAACGCATAAAAAATGTATTCAAATCAATCTTACCAAAAGACGTGTCCCTTAATCTGTACTTCTCGCCAATGACGGTCAGCATAAATTCCCAGACCAGTCGGCTTTGCTTCATTAACGCATACAGACAAATCTGTTTTGCTACATCTGTTGGTTGTGACGCAATCGCAGAAACCAGAGAATCATCTTCCAGAGCATGAAGCCGTTTGATGCAGGCTTTCGCCATGCGTGTGATAGATTTTTCCGTTGGGTACTGGAAGAGATTCTGCTCTACAATTTCTTTTACAATCGCATCATTGGAAATTCCTTCTACCATTAGCTTTGCGGTAGAACGCATTTCGTAGAAAAGGAACGGCTCTCTGGTCAAAGACGCAATATAAGGATAAGAATGATCCATGTTCCCGTACCTCCTTACTGCTCCTCTTTTTTATCAGGAACAAATTCCATGATATCTCCCACATCACAATTCAAAGCAGAACATATCTTTGACAGAATCTCTGTACTTACATTTTCATCTTTTGATAATCGAGACATCGTTGTTGTACTAACTCCTGTCATTGCACGCAAATCTTTCTTCATCATTTCTTTATCAATTAACAATTTCCACAATTTCTTGTAACTAACTGCCATTTTTTCACCTCAATCTTATTTGCTTGAAATATCTGTTCACATGGTATTTATCATCATATCACAAAAATGCGTTTCAAACAATCTACCTTAATTGTTAAATGAAACGCAGTTATTTCATTCATCTATCCTTTATTAAAATACCTATATTTGTAATAAGCACATGTACTGCATCATGGCTTACAAATACCCTATTGATAAATCATGACGTAGCTATTATCCTCTGATTGTTGGCGGCGGATAAGGAGGACACTATGTCTAAGTTCTTTACTTATGAGGATCGTCTTAACCTTCAAAAGAAGTTGAAGGAAAGTATGTCCATAAAAGCTATTGCCACTGACCTGGGTAAGAATCCAACAACGATTTCAAGAGAAATCAAGAAGTACTCTTCTGAAATTGCCACAGGTTATCCTGGCTATCCATTCAATGAATGTAAGAACAGATTTAACTGCCGTAATAAAAATATATGTGGCAAGGATTGTTCTCGCAAAGCAACCCAGTACTGTAAGTTATGTCCATACTGCAATGAATACTGTAAGGACTTTGTTCGCGAGGTCTGTACAGCACGTTTTAGACCGCCTTATGTCTGTAATGGGTGCGAAAAGATTGGTAAATGCAGCCTGTTGAAAAGCATCTATGACGCAGAGCATGCTCATATCAAAGCTCACAATGTAATATCTGAATCCCGCAGTGGACTTTGTGTATCGGAGGAAGAGATTGCAAGGCTAAATGCAATCATTACTCCTCTGGTTAACAATGGTCAGTCAGTTCATCAAATCTATGTTGAACATGAAAATGAACTGATGTGTAGTGAGAAAACCATCTATAACTACATCGATGCATGCCTCTTTGATGTTAGGAATATCGATCTACCAAGAAAAGTAAAATTCAGAGAAAGATACAAAAAACCTGAATTCAAAGTAGACAAAGGCTGTCGCATTGGTCGGAACTACCAGGAATATCTCAAATTTAAAGAGAAGAATCCTGATCTTGCAGAAGTACAGATGGATTCTGTGATGGGTGTAAAAGGTGGTAAATGCCTCCTTACAATACACTTCGTGGAATCCAGTTTGATGCTTGCTTTTATAAGAGATGCCAATACATCCCAGTCTGTTATAGATGTGTTTAATGGCCTTGACAAAGTCCTTGGAAATGAATTGTTTAGTGAACTGTTTCCTTATATCTTGACGGACAATGGAAGTGAGTTTTCAAATCCGAGAGCCATTGAGTATCGTGAGCATCCGGAACCAGGTGCTTCATATCACAGGACAAACATCTATTATTGCGATGCCGGGTGTCCTTACCAGAAAGGTGCCTGCGAGGTCAATCATGAGCTCATCAGACGAATAATTCCTAAGGAGACAAGTATTGATGACCTGACTCAAACGGATGTATTCAAAATGATGAACCACATCAATTCTTATAAAAGAAAAAAACTGAACAATCGTAGTCCATACGAAACGTTCAGCTTTTTACATGGAGAAGAGGTCTTGGCTAAACTTGGTTGCCGCCCGGTTGATGCCAAGGACATATGTCTGAAACCTAAGCTTCTCAAAAAATAAATCGTAAACAAGAGCCGCCAACACATTTACTTAAATATCGTAAATACCAGGGGTGGATTCTCCGTTTACAAATTTAAACGAGAGGGAATTGACCTCTGATTGTCGTACTCTTAAATACATCATACACCGAAAAGAGCCGATTGTATAGGGTGCATTTCGATTACAAAAACGGCATCTCGTTTACAAAAGTGGCATTTGAATTACAAAAACTGCGTTTCGCTTACAAATATTAGGTTTTCAATTTACAAAGTTGCATCTCGACTTACAAAACTGCATCTCGGTTTGCAATTGAGTTTTCAAACAATCTAATCTATCAAAAATCATAATTCAATTCTGAAATATCGCATTTAAAATCACAAGAAACACATCTTAACAAGACAAGCTGAAAGTACAAATGCCACTATATATCCGATTCCACAGAAAAATTTTATCTCGTTTATTTTCTCTGATTGCAATTTTATTCTTTTTTTCAGTTTTTGCACTTCCTTCTCAGCTATCTTTCTATTCTGTTCCGCCTGATACTTTAATGACTGTAATTGTTTTTCTGCTTCTTTTTGTTTTCTATATGCCTCATCAACAGCTTGCACAGATGATTTATTAACCTGTATCTGCAATTTAGCGTTCTGGTCCCGAACGTCTTTTATTTCTTCTTCGAGCTGCTCTTGCTCGCTCCTGCTCTTCAATCCGTTTCTGTTCCTCAAATCGTCGTTGTTCTTCTGAAGCGATTGATTCAGCTTCTGCGTTCCGGACAGTTCGGTTGTCAAATGATGAATTTCGTCGTTTAACTTCCGAATTTCGTCTTGCATTTCGTGATTCTCGAAGAATAGCTTCTGTTTTTCCATTTTCAGCTTGTGTGTCCTTTCCTGAAATTTCTGGATAAACTCGTTCATCTTCTGATTTCTCGCCTGTAACTCGTCTCTCTCTTCCGTCACTAACTCCAGTGACGCCGCCTGCTCCTTCGCAAGCTGCTTCCACTTGTCGGTAGTATCCAGCAAATTCTTCATCTGCTCCGTTTGTTCGTTCTGCTTCGGCTCGCACCCTTTCGTAATTTCTATCAAATTCATTTTCTAAGTCCTCCTTACTGATATCCAGATGAAATGTTTTTGACAGATTGCTGTCTCGCACTTTCTTTCCATCCTGATTCTGAAATGTGATGTGCTTCCGTTTTTCTGTCCAGTTTACGTTCCATCCAAACTGCTTCATTTTTTCTATAAACTTTTCTTTGCTGATACAATTTTCCAGTGCTTTTAACACTGCCATTGCACAGTCCGCTACAAAACTGTCCTTTACCTGTTGACGGAACAGGTTATATTTATCTTTGCTCCATGCAATGACTTCCCCTTTTTCAATCTGGCTTCCATCAAAGTGCTTTCCTTTCTCGGCAACTGTCAGTCCACATTCCCGGCACATCTGGTTGGTAAGCTGTTTCATACGTTCCAGATCTTTTCTGGCATTATGCAGCTTTCTCCCATCTTCATAACTCACTGAATTAGTAACCAGATGGCAGTGAATATGATCTTTGTCCTTATGCACAGCCACTAAGGTCTGGAATCCACTGAACCAATTTTCTGCAAACTCTTTTCCAAATTCTAATGCCTGCTCCGGAGTAATCTGCTCGTCCTTATGCCAGGAAATAATATTGTGGACATACATTCTCCCAGTATCTTTGTTCCACATCTTCTTTTCTTCCAGAAAGGTTCTGTACACCAAATCATAGTTAATCTCATCATGGCAGTACGGGCCTGTTACATAGGTAAGCAGTTCGCCGGTCTTGTCTTGTCGTAAAACATATTCGATACAATTTCTCATTGCTCCATGTGTATTTGTCCGCTTATTAATCGTCTTATTAACCGCCATATTCTTTCACTCTCCTTCCGGTACTTGAGGACATTTTTATTGAGGAAATATAACATACTGTCGTTTGGGATTTCTCCATCTGTATGCAGTTTTCTTGCAATCTGATTGATATTTGTAGTCGCTCCCCGGAGCTGACAAAGGATGTCTGCAAACATCTGGTTCAGTCTTTTCAGTTCTTCCACTTCCTCTGCAGATACTATTTTCAAATCTGCGATTGCTTTTATCACAACTTCCTGCTGTGTTCTTCCGGATTCTTTCACTTTGTTTTGAAGCAGATTATATTCCTCGTTATTCATCCGTATGGTTACTGTATGATTTCGTTTTCTCATAGGCTTTTGTCTCCTTTCCTTGCTTGATTTTCATTCTTTATTAACAAACACAGCGTTTCGGCTAAAATTTACAGAAATTCCATAAGGGGCAACGCCCCTTTGGTGGGTGCAGGGTAAAACCCTAGTCAATCAGTAAGTGTTCCGCAGGAATGTCCGGTGGACATTTCGCAGGGATACTTACGCTATTGACGTGCCGGGGTTCCAAGGGGCGGAGCCCTCTGGCAAGTTTAGGAACAGCCCAAAGGCTGGCTCCGGTGCAGAGTGGCTTGCCACTTTGCGAAACTTGCCTGTCATCTCCCCACCACTGAACTAGCACCAGTCAAGTAACATTTCTCCTCTGCGTTATCCAACCTAAATAGAGATGACGGTGGTTTTGTGGTGCAGGAACTGACTGTGGAAGAAAGAGAAAAGTTCCCCTTTCGATAGATTTTCTCTTTCTCGGAATGACCATATTGAGTTCGGGACTTGAAAAGGCTTCGGGCGGACTTATGGAGAAGGTCCTTGCGAAAATGACAGGAAACGTGTTCTCAGGAATACTTTTCGGTGCATTGGTAACAGCAGCGGTGCAGTCATCATCGGCAACTACGGTCATAGTGGTGGGACTTGTAAACGCAGGTCTTTTGAAGCTTAAGGGCGCAGTTGGAATAATCATGGGAGCAAATATCGGAACGACCATGACAACGCAGATATTAAGGCTCACAAACCTCGAGGGCGACAGCAGCGGCCCTGCTATATTGCAGCTTTGCAAGCCGTCGAATTTCTCGTCTATACTTATCGTTATCGGCCTTATCATCATAATGGTGGGAAAGAAGAACAAGACAAAGAACGTGGGCGAGATAATGATGGGCATAGGTATCCTCTTTACCGGAATGATACTTATGCAGGAGAAGATCGCTCCGCTGGCAGAGCTTCCGCAGTTCGAGCAGCTTTTTGCAGTGCTTAAAAACCCTGTTCTGGGCGTATTGGTGGGTGCGATATTCACGGCTATCATACAGTCATCGGCCGCTTCTATAGGCATTTTGCAGGCACTTTCAGTGTCGGGCGCTATCACATTCGCTTCTGCATTTCCTATCATAATGGGTACTAATATCGGTACTTGTGCTACACCTCTTATTTCAAGTATAGGTGCTTCAAAGAACGCTAAGAGAGCCGCTATGATACACTTCTATTTCAATCTTATAGGCACTATAATCTTTCTTATCGGCGTTTATATCATTCAGTATACAATAGGACTTCCGTTCTGGAATAAGAGCTTTACAACGGGAAGCATCGCAAACTTCCATACTATCTTCAATGTTGTGGTAACTATAATCTTTCTGCCGTTCTATACAGTGCTTGAAAAGCTTGCCGAATGGACTATCAGAGATAAGAAGAACGCTGAGGACGATGATACTTTCACTAAGGAGGATCTTCTTGACGACAGATTTCTTGTTACTCCAAACGTTGCTATTGCACAGGCTACAGAGGCAGTTGTTCAAATGGGCGTGCTGGCACAGAAGAATTTCATATCGGTAAGAGAGCTTTATGACAAGTATGACCTTAAGTCTATCGACAAGATAAAAGAGCGTGAGGAGCTTATCGACAGGCTTGAGGACAGAGTAGGTTCATATCTTATAAAGCTCAATGACTGCGGTCTGAACGAGGATGAGTCGAGAACTGTTACAGCGCTTTTCCACCTTATCTCAGAGTATGAGAGAATAGGTGACTATACTATAAACATCTATGAAACTGCGGATGTTCTTTATGAAAAGGAGATTGGTTTTTCTGAGCAGGCGAAGCACGAGCTTGACGTTGTGTGCAACGCCATTCAGGAGATAATCGGGCTTGCTATCGAAGCCACAAAGACAGGGGATATGAACGTTCTCAAGGAGATCGAGCCACTTGAAGAAGTAGTAGACAGACTTGTTGAGGAGCTTAAGGCTGTTCATATCGACAGGTCTAAGAATGGTCTTTGCAACATCGAGGTGGGTGTGAACTTCCTTGATATACTCACAAATGTTGAGAGAATATCAGACCACTGCTCAAATATTGCGGTCTATCTTATTGCAAACCAAGAGAAATACAACAGCCTTAAAAAGCATGAATATCTTGATAAGCTTCACAGAAACGGTCCTGACTATTACGAGAAGCTGTTGGCTGAATATTCAGAAAAGTTTGCGCTTTAGTTCAGGTTTTTTGAGCCTGTGGCGTGATATAATATGGTAAAACAGCAGGAGGGACAGTAGTCCCTTTTGTTATAAGTTGAAAAGGAGAGAGCAAAATGGACAAATTCAATTACACTATGCTGTGCGATTTTTATGAGCTGACAATGGGAAACGGCTATTTTGTAAGCGGTATGCAGGAAAAGATATCTTATTTTGATCTGTTTTTCAGACAGATACCTGACGGTGGCGGATTTGCCATTGCCTGCGGTCTTGAGCAGGTCATAAACTATATCGAAAATCTGCATTTTGATGAAGAGGACATAGAGTTCCTGCGCTCAAAGGGTATTTTTGACGAAGGCTTCCTTGAATATCTTAAGGATTTCCGCTTCACAGGAGATATATTTGCTGTGCCTGAGGGTACGGTGGTGTTTCCTAACGAGCCTATCATAACGGTGAGAGCACCTGCGGTGCAGGCTCAGCTTGTGGAAACTTATCTTCTGCTTTGCATAAATCATCAGACACTTATTGCAACAAAGGCTAACCGTATTGTAAGGGCGGCTCAGGGCAGGGCGGTATCTGAGTTTGGTTCAAGACGTGCTCATGGTGCAGACGCTGCCATACTCGGTGCAAGAGCCGCAGGCATAGGCGGTTGCTCAGGCACAGCCTGCACTATCACAGACCAGCTTTTCGGCTTCAATGCAACAGGCACAATGGCACATTCATGGGTGCAGATGTTTGACAGCGAGCTTGAAGCTTTCAAGACTTACTGTAAGTGCTATCCTAATGGCACTGTTCTGCTTGTGGACACTTATAATGTGATGAAAAGCGGTGTGCCTAACGCAATAAAGGCTTTTGACGAGGTGCTGAAGCCTATGGGCTGCCGACCTGTGGGAATAAGGATAGACTCGGGAGATATAACTTATCTTTCCAAGAAAGCAAGAAAAATGCTTGACGAGGCAGGCTATCCTGATTGCAAAATATGTGCTTCAAACGCCCTTGACGAGTATCTTATAAGAGATATGATATATCAGGGCGCTAAGGTAGATATGTTCGGAGTGGGCGAAAGACTTATCACCGCAAAGAGCGAGCCTGTTTTCGGAGGAGTTTACAAGCTTGCGGCTGTGGAGGACGATGATGGCAATATTCAGCCCAAGATAAAGATTTCTGAAAACGTGGCGAAGATAACGACTCCGCATTTCAAAAAGCTTTACAGAATTTATGATAAGGACAATCACAAGGCTGTGGCTGACCTGCTGTGTATTCATGACGAGGTGATAGATGAAAGCAGACCCCTTACGCTTTTTGACCCACAGTTTACATGGAAGAAAAAGGTTGTTACAAACTTTGAGGCAAAGCCTATTCAACAGCAGATATTCAAGGACGGCAAGTGCGTATACAAGAAGCCTGCATATGAGGATATCGTAAAGTATGCGGCGGCTGAGATAGACACTCTTTGGGACGAGATCACAAGATTTGAAAATCCGCACACTTATTATGTTGACCTTTCTCAGAAGCTTTGGGAAGTGAAGAATTATCTTCTTGCGGAGAACAACAGACAAACGGCAGATTAAAATTTACATTATTGACTTGAAAAAAGCTATAGGCTGTGTTACAATAAGCATGGTTAGTAAATTCTAACCTATTAAGCATTGGAGGGTCAGAAATGGAAAAGATAATAGTAAAAATAGACGGAATGATGTGCGGAATGTGTGAATCGCATATGAATGACACTTTCAGGCAGAATTTCAAGGTGAAAAAGGTAAGCTCTTCCCATGCAAAGGGCGAAACTGTGGCTATAGTTGATGAGGATATCCCTGATGAAAAGCTTAAAGAAGCAGTTGAGAAAACAGGCTACACTTTTATTTCCGCTGAAAGAGAGCCTTATGAGAAAAAAGGATTTTTTGCAAGATTCAAGTAAATAGCTATGCACAAAGCCGTGGCAGATGAAAAGGTCTGTCACGGCTTTTTTGTTTGCTTGACAAAACATATTTTCTGTGATATAATAAATATCAGTTAGTATACATTAACTGATGTTCTATACTTTTGATACTGCACGAAGAGGGTGTGGCTAAGTTTGCAAAAAAGCTTTTGTGAAAAGGCGTTTTGTTTTGATATGCTTGGCTTCGTGGCGTGCGGTAATTTTAAAGATATAAGTTAGCCATAACTAATAAAGAAAGGGGAATATAAATGGGAAACATTCACACGTCTGGGGAGGACTATCTGGAGGCGATACTCGTTTTATGGAACAAGCAAAACGGCGAGGTGAGGAGCATTGATGTTGCAAGGGAGCTGAACGTTACAAAACCCAGCGTATCAAACGCTATGAAGATACTTCGTGAGGGAAGGTTCATCACAATGGACGAAAACGGCTTCATTACTCTCACTGACGACGGCAGATATGTTGCAGAAAAGATCTACGAAAAGCACCTTGTATTGACAGAGTGGCTTGTAAGTCTTGGTGTTGACAGAAAAATATCTGAACATGACGCCTGCAAGATAGAACACGTTTTGTCTGACGAGAGCTTTGCGGCATTGAAGAAGCATATCAGTGAAGAACAATGAGCATGACTATTTTTAAAGGCATTCTGATACCGTTTTTGGGTACATCTCTTGGTGCGGCGTGTGTGCTTTTCATGAAGAAAAATCTGCATTATCTTGTCCAGCGAGCCCTGACAGGCTTTGCGGCAGGAGTAATGGTGGCGGCAGGCGTGTGGAGCTTGCTAATACCTTCTATGGAGCAATCAGCGAAAATGGGTAGACTGAGGTTTGTTCCTGCGGCGGTTGGATTTATGCTTGGAGTGTTTTTTCTGCTTTTTCTCGATAGAGTTATACCGCATCTTCACATGAATGCCATTGAACCGGAGGGCGCAAAAAGCAGTTTTCAGCGCACAACGATGCTTGTGCTTGCGGTGACGCTTCACAATATCCCCGAAGGAATGGCTGTTGGCGTTGTATATACAGGCTGGGCGGCTGACCATCATGCTATAAGCGCCGCTGGTGCGTTGGCATTATCCCTCGGTATCGCAATACAGAACTTTCCAGAGGGTGCGATAATATCCATGCCACTGCGTTCTGAGGGTATGGGAAAGGGAAAAGCCTTTGTTTACGGCGTTTTATCTGGAGTTGTCGAGCCTGTTGGGGCTGTGCTGACGATACTATTGGCACAGTTTATAATCCCTGTTTTGCCATATCTTCTAAGCTTTGCGGCAGGTGCTATGATTTATGTGGTGGTGGAGGAGCTTATACCTGAAATGTCGGAAAAGCCACACTCCAATATTGGAACGATAGTTTTTGCGCTGGGCTTTGTGCTTATGATGATACTTGATGTGGCACTTGGATAGGTGTTTTTTATGTTTACATAGGGCTCATCTTTATGCATGGTAAGTGTATTGAATATCTTTTTGTATAGCTGGGCATATCATTTTGAAATGATATGCCTGGCTTTGTTTTGTGTGTAAATTGCATTTGTTAATTTGTTTATCTTAAACGTTTGATGTTAATATGAAATGTAAACGTTTTTTAACTATTATTTTCTTTGGTAACAAAAGACAAAAATAATATAAAATGATGATTACTTATAGCACAATGTACTAAGTTTGTGCTTCTTTATTTGTCAAAAACATTGATTTTTAAAAACTTGCTTGCTTAATCGTTTTAAGAGATTGACATTAAATTAAGTTTGTGATAAAGTAAAAACGCAATAATTCGGCAAGCTAAATTAATCAAAATTAGCTAAAGTGATGAAAAAAGGAGTATGGTTATGACAGGAGTAATGAGAAGATTTTCTGCGGCTCTGGCGGCTGCTGCAATGGCTGTTAGCATTGTGCCTTTCGCAGATATCAGCGCATATGCGGAGTATGCGGCGACACACCCAGAGGGATTTGTTTATGCTGACGGCTCAAAGTTTATGTGCGACGGGAGCCCTTACTATTACGGCGGCACGAACTGCTATTATCTCACCTATAAGTCAAAGAGTGAGGTAAAGAATGTTTTCGATGACGCTTCAAAAATGGGGCTTAAAGTAATAAGAATTTGGGGAAATCTTGACGTTGGTAAGAAAACAGGCGAGATCGACTCGCAGTCTGGTCATGAGACTTTTGATGGCAACAATGACGGAACGGGCGAAAAGGACGGAGTTTACTTCCAGTATTGGGACGATGAGGCTGGCAAGCCTGTTGTGAACGAGGGCGAAGACGGCCTGAGACATCTTGATTATATTATCAAGCAGGCTGAAGAACATGATATGAAGCTTGTTATCACTTTCACGAACTATTGGGAAGCGTTCGGCGGAATGGGTCAGTATGTAAAGTGGTATCAGATGTCACAGGGCAAGAGCGTTGGCAATAGCAAAGTGGACGAAAAGGATACCTGCGATTTTTACACTAATGAAACTATCAAGGGTTGGTATAAGGATTATATCAAAACTTTGTTAAATCACACCAACTACTACACAGGCGAGAAGCTTATGGATTCTGAAGCTGTTTTTTCTTGGGAGCTTTCAAACGAGCCGAGATGTACTGTTGACGAGTTCTGCAAGGACGATATTCTTTATAACTGGGCAAAGGAAATGTCAGCATATGTAAAGTCTATCGACCCTTATCACATGGTATCTGTTGGCGACGAGGGCTTTTATAACCTTGGCTATCAGGAAGCTGCAAGGCAAGATCTTCCGTCTTCCGCATATTCAGGCTACTACGGTGTTGACTTTGACAAGCTTATGACTATCGACACTGTAGACTTTGGCACACCGCATATGTACGTTGATCAGTGGGGCTTTGACCTTGGCGATGATGACCTCGAGTGGATAAAGCGCCATGCACAGACCACATCTTCCGCTGACAAGCCTATTATCTTTGAGGAATTCGGTCTTACAGACAAAACAAAGCGTGACGCTGCTTATTCCGATTGGCTGGATATTGTAACAGGGGACTACTATGAGGGTGTCGAATATCAGGGCTTCAACTACTGGATGATAGCTTCCTATCTTGATGACGGCACTCTTTATCAGGACTATGACGGCTACACCGTTTACGGCCCTGAGGGTATCGAAAAGACGGACAGCACAAGAACTCTTATGATGAACGGTGCTGCAAAAATGGAAAAGAAGAACATTGTAAACACCACTGACAAGTCTACATACAGTTTTGACAGAAGCAAGTCAGGTAACGTTGTGGTGAATGTTTCTATGAAAGAGGGCAGCATAAGCGGTGTTGAGGTCGGCGGAAAGAAACTTTCGTCAGACGATTACACCATAAGTGGCAACGCTGTTACTATCAAGGCTTCTTATCTTAAAAGGCAGGAGCTTGCAAAGTATTCGTGCAGGATACTCACAACAGGCGGCAATCAGCCTAAGTTCAATCTGACGGTGAGCGACAGCTCTATCCCTAAGCCTATTATCTCACCAGAGATAATCTCTGTTGACGTAAACCCTAAGAAGTGCAGTGATGTTGATATCACCATGGATCGCAAGACAAGCGAGTTCAGAGGCATTGTTGCTGATGGAAAAGCACTCGCAGAGGGTACAGATTACACAACTTCGGGCGACACTGTGACCATTAAAAGTGCATATCTCAAGACGCTTTCAGCAGGCATTGTGACGCTTAAGTTCGATTTCTATGAGGGCGAGGATATGGAGCTTACAATAAATGTTTCCGACACCACAGGCCTTGATGAGCTTGACACATTTGAGAGCTATTCAAATGATAAGGCACTTTGGTCGTCTTATTCAAGAAACACAAGCGGCAATGAAGTTTCACTTTCTCTTGCTGCAAAGAACGGCTCAAAGGCGCTTGCTTTCGGATATGATATCGGCTCGCCAAACGGCTACTGCGGAGTAAACCACCCTATTGCAGTAAGAAATGCTTCATCATTTGCAGGCGTTGAGCTTTGGGTAGAGGGGGACGGCACAGGCAACAGCCTTACTGTTCAGCTTAGAGACGCAAACGACAATTATTTTGAAGCGCAGATAGCACTTGATTTCGCAGACGGAAAAACTATCAAGATACCATTCGCTGACTTTAAAGCTCCAAGCTGGCAGTCGGGCGGAAATCTTGATACGTCAAAGCTTAACCAGTTCTCGTTCTATATGGGCGGAGATTCTGCCCAAAAGACAGGTACAGTTTACATAGACGATGTTGTTTTCTACGAGGACGGACAGACCGAGAAGCCACACCTTTCCAAAAAGTCAGGCATATTTGACGCTGATGCTCCAAGTGGTGTGAGAACAGACCTTGTGCTTTATGGAAAGAGCGTTGAGTCTATCATAGTAAACGGCAAGAAGCTTACAGGCGGCTTAGATTATTCTACAAGCGGAAGTCAGATAATGCTCAACGAAAGCTGGCTCAAGACGCTTACAAATGGTAATTACACACTTACATACACATTTTCAGACGGAAGCATAGATACATTTGCACTCACTGTCAAGAATGTTAAGTCATCACACACTCACAGCTACACCGCAAAGGTAACAAAGGAAGCTACTTGCACAACAGATGGCGAGAGAATTTACACTTGCTCATGCGGTGAAAAGTACACTGAAACTATCCCTGCGACAGGTCACAGCGAAAGCGCATGGATAATCGACAAGGCGGCTACTGCGACAGAAAATGGCTCAAAGCACACTGAGTGTACAACTTGCGGCAAGGTGATAAAGACAGAGGTTATCCCTGCAACTGGTGAGGTAAGTGACAAAAAGGAAACTGTTATCTTCACAGGCTCGGCAAAGACATCAGGTTGGGGTCAGGCTATCACACTTTCCGCAACTAAGGAAGGCGGCAGATTTGACAGCTCAGTTATCGAAAAGGAAGGATATTTTGAAGTTCAGTTCAAGGGCGGCACAGACAAGGCGGAGATCATTCTCCAGAGTTGGTCAGGCGGTGCAGACTGGGCGAGAGTTTCACCAACTGAGGTAACAGAAAAGGACGGCATTGTATACGCAAAGTACAGCTACGACGATGTTGTGGCAGCGTTCGGAACAACAGATTTCTCTAAAGTAGACCGTTTCCATGTTGGTGCGGCTAGCGGAGATATCGAAGTTCTTAGTGTTAAGTATATTGTCGAGAAGTCAACAGAGCCGGTTGATCCGGTAGATCCTGTTGACCCTGATAAGCCGGAGCAGGATCCATATGTATCTATTTTCTGGGGTGCAAAATCATGTGGCTCATGGGGTCAGGCAGTTTCAGTTATGACTTCAAAAAATTATGGCAGTTTTGATGTTTCGTATCTTTCTTCAAATGGCTATTTCTATGTTGAGTATTCTGGTGCAGAGAACGAGCTTGAGCTTATTCTCCAGAGCTGGTCAGGAGGAGCAAGCTGGGCAAGAGTTCAGCCTAGCGAAACAGGCAGAGCGAATGATCATTACTATGCTAAGTTCACATATGCAGACTGTGTAAAGGAGCTTGGTGCAGGTTTTGATAAGCTGGATCAGCTTCATGCTGCGGCAAAAAACGGTGATATCACAGTTTATTCTATTTGCTACTGTACACCTGCTAGGTGATTTAAGGAAAAAGCGTTACATTTATCAAGATGCAAAAAGAGCGAATGACGTTACGATCATTCGCTCTTTATATTTTGTTTACTTGTTTTTCTTTTTGCGCTTTTTATCCTCTAAAGGGGTCATGCTCTTTGCACAGATCGCCATTGTTGAAGCGTTGTGCAGAAGCGCTGAGGCTGACGGCTGTAAAAGCCCGAAAGCTCCTGACAACAGAAGCACTGAATTGAACAGCAGTATAAATCTGTAGTTACTGTTTATTCGGTGCATTAGCTTTTCGCTAAGCTGTCTTATAGCCGCAAGCTGTTTAAGGTCTGCACCACGAACTGTTATATCGGCAGTTTCCTTTGCGATATCGGAAGCATCGCTCATTGCAACAGAAACGTTTGCCGCCGCAAGGGCTGGAGCGTCGTTTATTCCGTCGCCTACCATTATTACTCTGTGACCCTGCTCTTTGAGCTGTTGAACATATCTGTGCTTGTCCTCAGGAAGAACCTGCGCCCTGAAATCTGATATGCCAAGCTTCTGTGCAGTTATCTCGGCAGCCTTTGCGCTGTCGCCTGTGAGCATCACGATATTTGTTATACCTGCTTCTTTGAGCTGTTTAACAGCTTCCTCAGCTTCAGGTCTTG
>OHAI01001072.1_pt1 | contig 21554 bp, 13 predicted proteins | sample 1577091 | NCBI WGS metagenome assembly OHAI01 (sample SAMEA3541548, study PRJEB24748) | human gut metagenome | biome: human gut; feature: human-associated habitat; material: faeces | place: China | collected 2012
CCAGAAACGCCCCGCCGGGGCGTTTCTGGGGCGCGGCTTGGCGAATCTTCCCGGTCGCACCAAACCATGAAAATCCGAACCTTTTCTCGATAGGAGAAGAGTTCGGATTATTTGTTTTTCGACTGCTACGAAACCACCTATTTCCGCAACGGGGTGAAGCGCAGACCGACATCCAAGCCAAGATGCCCACGGAAGAGTAAAACGACTTTGTAAATTGAAAAGAGACCGTGCTAACATGGCATCGACAATTTCTGCGTTTTGTTCAATTCATTTCTGACAACTATGAAATTGATAAAACACAAATGGTAAAACACCTATGCGAAAATCTTTAATAGGGAGTACCGACTATTTTTTGACGTTCAACTATACAGATTTACTTGAAAATATCTACAAAATAAAAAATGTTCTTCATATCCACGGAGGCGTAGCTTCCGTAACGAATACCGCTCCTATTATGGGGCACTGCAATCACAAAGATATTGAAGATCATCAAAGATTAGCCAACGAAGCGGATGAAGAGTTTGATGAGGGTAACGCCAGTATTCATCGCGCTGTTGCAAATTATTTGGAGTTCACATATAAAGATACTGCTTCGATTATAAGGCAACATCATGAATGCTGGAAGGAACTACATAATGTGGATAAAGTTGTGATTTTTGGCTGGTCGGCAGGAGCAGCAGATTTACCATACCTTTGTGTAATTCGTGATTTTGTTAGTAAGAACACAAAGTGGTATGCCTATTACCATGACGACACCGCTTATAACTCCCTGAATAATGCAATGTCTAACGAAGACATAGAGGAGAAATACGAAGTAAATTATATTCCTGCGGTCGAATTCTGGGATCAAATATAATAGAAAATGGGGCTACCACATTGACAGCCCCTTTGTCTTATTTTTGCCCGTAATAAGCGTTTTTCTCATGCTTACGCAGATAGTGCTTGTCCAGCAATGGCTGTTGGATCTGCCGCAAAGACGGGTTTAGCCGCAAGCTGTGATCATTCATGAATGCCGTCAGTCCAGCAAAACAGCTACAGCCGTTCTTTCGATTTCCAGAGCCTGACGATAGCGTGCCAGGAATGCCGCAAAGCCCTCAATTTCCCGCTGCTCCGCCATAACCGTGTGGGCTTCCGCCTCCGAAAACACCTTGTCTTCCAGAAAATCCTCCAGCGTCTCCCCAGACCGGTGCCACAGCAGATATCCGCACAGCAGCGCCATGCCATAGGGTCCTCCCTCTCCCGCTGTTTCCATAACAGCCACAGGCGTCCCAGTGGCCGCGGACAGGATCCGCTGTCCCACCTCCGGCGTCTTAAAGAATCCGCCGTGGGCATAGAGCTTGGTCAGCTCCACTTTTTCCTGCTGCGTCAGAATATCCAGCCCGATTTTCAGGGTGGCAAGGGCAGACAGGAGGTGCGTCCGCATAAAGTTTCCCAAGTTCAATCGGCTGTCCGGACTGCGGGCCACCAGCGGGCGTCCCTGATTCAGGCCCAAAACAGGCTCTCCGGAATAGAAATTGCAGCTGACCAGCCCGCCGCCATCCGGGCTGCCCTCCAGTGCCTTTCGGAACAGCAGGGTATACAGCTTTCCCGGCTCCTGGGGCGCACCGATCGCCTCCGCAAATTCCTCAAACAGAGAAACCCACGCGTTGATGTCCGAAGTGCAGTTGTTGCAGTGTACCATGGCGACGGGAATCCCCGCGGGCGTTGTCACCATGTCAATTTCCCGGTGTACCGCCATTTTACAGTCCGTAACCAGCATTGCGAAATCTGAAGTTCCGGCGGATACGTTGCCGGTTCCCAACCGGACAGCATTGGTAGCTGTCATACCGGTTCCCGCGTCTCCCTCACAGGGTGCCAACGGGATTCCCGGCTGCAAATCTCCGGAAGGATCCAGCAGTGCGGCCCCCTCCGGAGTCAAAATTCCCGCTGGGGTTCCCGCAGGAACCGGGTGGGGAAGAATTTGCTCCAATGTCCAGGAATAGCCCATTTCCGCCACCAGCGCGTCAAATTTGTGGACCATCTCTTTGTCGTAGGCGCAGCTGTCCCGGCCAATGGGGAACATGCCGGAGGCCTCGCCCACGCCCATGCGCTTCTCTCCTGTCAGCTTCCAGTGCAGGAAACCCGCCAGCGTCGTAAGAAACGAAATCTCCTTTACGTGTGGTTCCCCGTTCAGCATGGCCTGATACAGATGGGCAATACTCCAGCGCTGGGGAATATTGAAGCCAAACAGGGCGGTCAGCTCTTCCGCAGCCTGTTCCGTCATGGTATTTCGCCAGGTTCGGAACTGCGCCAGCTGGTTTCCTTGTGCGTCAAAGGGCAGATAGCCGTGCATCATACCGGAAACGCCAATGGCCCCCACCTGCCGGATGGTCTGGCCGAAGCGCTGCTGAACCTGCCGCTTCAAGTCCGCGTAACAGGTCCGGAGTCCCTGATAGACCTGGTCCATGGCATAGGTCCAGACCCCATCGACCAGCTGGTTTTCCCAGACAAAGCTGCCGGAAACCAGCGGCCGGAAATTCCTGTCCACCAGCACTGCCTTGATTCTGGTCGAACCCAGTTCAATACCGAGGACCGTATCCTTCAGCTCCATATGTTCCCCCTTTTCAGCGCAGCTTCCAGGCGATGTCCTGCAGCACCAGCTGCTGCTCCAGCTTCTCTTGGGTGGTGTCCTTGTCGATATGGACATACTCGATACCCATAATCGCGGCCCAATCCCGCATCTGCTCGGCAGTTACGTCATAGCTCAGAACCGTATGGTGGGCACCGCCTGCGGTGATCCAGCATTCCACACCCGTAAGCAGATCCGGCATGGCCCGCCACATGACCCGGGCCACAGGCAGATTTGGCATGTCCATAATCGGATCCGCCGCCTCGATATCCTGAACGATCAGCCGGAACCGGCCACCCATATCGATCAGACTCGCCACAATGCCTTTCCCCGCCTTGCCGTTGAATACCAGCCGGGCAGGATCCTTTCGGTTCATGCCAATGCCCAGAGGATGTGTTTCGATCCGGGGCCTTCCCTGGGCCACGCTGGGGCAGACCTCCAGCATATGTGCACCCAGCGAATACTCTCTGCCCGGCTCCAGATGATAGGTGTAGTCCTCCATAAAAGCGGAAGCGCCGTTTTCGTCTTCGCCCATGGCTTTCATGACCGCCAGCAGCGCCGACACTTTCCAATCGCCCTCGCCGCCGAAACCGTAGCCCTGCGCCATCAGATCCTGGGCCGCCAAACCAGGCAGCTGCTCCAGGCCGTACAGATCCTGGAAGGTATCCGCGAAGGCCCGGCAGCCCTCCCGGTCCAGCATCCGCTTGATGGCGATTTCCTCCCGGGCCTGATAGGCAACGGCCTCCCTGTTTTCCGTGGCAAGATCGTATTTTTCCAGATACGCCGCCATTTGGGCCTTGACCTCTTCTTCCGTAACCGTGGCCATTTCCGCCACCAGATCGCCTACCGCCCAGGTATTGACCTGCCAGCCGAATTTCAGCTGGGCCTCGATTTTATCGCCCTCGGTCACGGCAACATCCCGCATATTGTCTCCAAAACGCATGACCTTCATGTTCCTGGACACGGCAACGCCAATCGCCGTTCGCATCCAGCGGCCCAACCGCTCCGCCGCGGTAGGGTTTTGCCAATAGCCCGCAATGATTTTCCGCGGCAGGCGCAGCCTTGCCCCCGCGAAACCATGCTCCCGGTCTCCATGCGCCGCCTGGTTCAGGTTCATGAAATCCATATCGATCTCGTCATTGGGGATATCCCGGTTATATTGCGTCACAAAATGGCAGTAGGGTTTCCGCAAAACCTCCAGACCGTTGATCCACATCTTGCTGGGCGAAAAAGTGTGGCACCAGGTAACCAGGCCGCAGCATTTCTCCTGATAATTGGCCTCCCGCACAACTGCGGAAATCTCTTCAGCGGATTTGGCGGTTCCCTTGTATACCAGAGGATATGGCAGCCTTTCCGTCAGATAAGCCGCCATCTCCCTTGCCCGGGCGTCCACCGTTTCCAGCACTTCCGGCCCATAAAGGGTCTGGCTGCCGACGATAAACCAGAATTCGTAGTTTTTCATAAATGCCTCCCTAAGAAAATCTCCCTTTGGCATCCGCAAACCCGGAAACATCCTGTTTGCTCCGATGTCTGCAAATGTCAAAGGGAGATTGTTAATCATTCACTGCTTTTTCAAAGAATGTATCGGTGTGCGCTTTGCGCCATTAAGGAATCAATCCCAAGTTGGTAGAAACCTGCGTGACCTGCATCATAGTATACAGCATCGCTATGGTAAAGCTCCCCAGGTAAATGCTCCCGGTTTCCTTGAAATACCGTCTGGTAATCAGGGTTGCCACAGGTACCTGTACCAGGAACGGGAACAAATTGTGGGTTCGCATAGCGTTGAAAACAAAGGTTCCGGTCTGAGCATAGACGATGTACTGGATAGAAATCAGGATCGCCAAACCCAGGAAATTTGCCAGACAACTCAATGTCGTGACCGCCCACTCCGGCATCCCCTTGATTCGGTTGCCACCCTCAACGACCAGAGAGTTGACCAGATAGAAGACCGCAAACGCAGGGAGATAGGCCAGCCAATACATTACCTTATTGGCATTGAAAGTGCGCATAGCAATGAGCCAGAAACGGAAGTCTGTAACAAAGAAGAAGTCTGCAATAAAGACAAAGGCGTAGGCAGTCAGGAACGTCATAAAGGCCAGCAACAGACTTTTAAAGAAATTGGGTGCGCTGGTTTTGTAACCCCAGCCTTCGGTAGACATTCCGTACTTCCGGCTGAACAGAAAATAGGACAGCAGAAATACGGCCAGGATACAGGCAGATGCAACCAGTGCCCAGGCGGCAATCTCCGTTGTTGTACCTTCGCCAAACCACTTTGTAACCGTCATAGGTGCAAAGGACTGTTTGCCAACCCAGTAGTGCATAACCAGCATCGCAAGTGCCGCCGGAAGCAGCATATTCAGCACGTAACCTACCCAATAGACCCAGCGCTTTTTCGGTGTATCCAGTGCGGGGGCCTCCGGAAGAACTTTATTTCCTCGTTTCAGTGTAGAGAAGAAGGGAACCGCATCCATAATCCAGGAAGCGAACTGGAACAGGAACAACAGAATACCCGCAAGCCCAAGGCCATTGAGCAGCTGCTTGCCGAGCCAAACCTGATTACTGGGGTCAATGTAGCTGTAACCATCCGGCACACCCAAGCAGGTGTAGAAGAATTCCGTTACATCACGAGAAGTATTGGTAGAGAATGTATTCTGCGGATGAATCTCAGGGTTCTGATAGTAAACGCGGTAGCACTCCTTACCGTTAATCTCCCCCTGATAATACTTGCCCTCCTGAACAGGACCCTCCGCTGTAGGGTCTACCTGGTGGATAAAGTCCAGTGCCGCCTTGCTTTCCAGAATATGGGCAGGATCATTGCCCGCATCGGGCTGACGGAAGAAATATTCGTCGTATTTGCCAGCAATGACGCCCCAATCAGAATCCGCGTAAACGGGTTCTTCAATCCCCTCAAAAATATAGGGGACATACTCTGGGTCATAACCAATTTCCAGACATGCCTTGATTTTGTTGACCCCCAGGCCTCTGGCTTCCTGCTCCACATAGTACTTTAGCGTTGTCGTGGTGATGGCAGCGCCCATGGAATGGCCGCAGATTCCAATTTTGTCCATGTCAACGCAATCCAGATTGTTGCAGGCGTATTCCAGCAGATAGCGCATATTGGCAAAGTTCATAGATGGGTCGACGAAGCCTCTTGGCGTAGAACTGCCATGCCCAAAAGCGTCTCCGGAGATTACGATAAAGCCACGACGCGCTAATTCCACCATATTCATGTCCTGCATTTGCAGGTTGTGCTGACTGCCATGCTGTACAATTACCAGAGGCAGCTTATGATCTGCGCTGGCCTGCTCGGGAATGTACATCTGCGCATACAGCTCCGCACCATCAGCAACCACCAGATTCACTTTGTGAATTTTTACTTTCCCGCCATCACTTTGCACCAAATTGGATCCAATCATACTCACGAGGATCATAGCGACCGCGATGATCAGCCAAAATCGCTTGGGCAGCTTACTCTCTTTCATGTTGTTATCTCCTTTAGTTCTTTCTATCTGTGATACGGCGTTTCTATCTGTGATACGGCGTCGCGATCACCGTACAACATACATGGACATTGATTATTTCGCCCTGTCTTTCTTTTTGTCTCACATTGGCGTTTTTCATAAATACAGCTTGTCTTTTTCTTTCTTTTGTGTTAATATTACCCCACTACTTCATGATTTGAAAGTCTTTCTTTTTTCTGTTATAGACATTTATTGACTTATTAAGGAGATTTGTCTAATGTTAGCAAAATTTGAGAAACGAGCGTATGCAGGCAATGAGCACGTTTGGGTAGGCAAATACAGGAACTTACACAACATCTCATATTGGCACATGGAACATGAATTAATAGCATGCCGTGAGGGAAGCGCTCAGGTTATGCTGGATGATACCATGTTCAACATTACCCAGCAGCAATGTATCTTCTGTCATAGTGGCCGCGTTCATTACATCAGCGCAAGCCCGGACAGTCTTCTACTCGTCTGCCTGTTCAATGAGAAGATGTATGATCCCATTACCTCCCCCTTCGCATTAGAAAACCCAGTGTTTGAGGACCGGTATGGCATTCTTCCAAAGCTGTCTGAAATAAGACATGAACTCCAGAATCAGCCTATCTTCTTCGAATGCCGTACAGAAGCCATGATAGGAGAAATTTTAGTTGACATCTTTCGAGGAGAACCATTAAGGAAAGCTCAGTGGCAATTCAGTGACGTAATCACCCGCTATAAGCAATTGCTGAACTATATTGATCTGGAATATGAACACATCACATATCAGAATGCCGTACAATTTATGAATATGTCTGATGCTTATTTCTCCCGCTATTTCAAGCGGCAGGCTGGCATGACCTTTTCACAATACCTAAATGTAGTACGCATTGAAAAGGCTGTACAGCTGCTTGACAGTGCCCCGACTATGAAAATTACAGATGTCATGCTGCGCTGTGGATTTAATACAATTCGCAGTTTCAACCGTGTCTTTAGAGCAGTCACTGGCTTTACCCCCACTACGCTACCCCCCGGCTATGTACTAAATACTCGCTCCGTACCCACCATTCAAGGCAGTTTTGACCCCACATTGTCTGATGCGGAATTGCTGAATGAATAACGAAAATGAAGGGGCTGTCTCAAAACGATTTTTACAACAGCCCCACTTTTTATTTCTTTTCGCGTCTTGACACAAATGGCATCACTGCCCTACGCAGCATATCCGCCGTACTCGCCACATTTTGAAGCGTAATATACAGCTTCATTGCATCGCGTTTGACGGGGTTCTCGTCAACCAGTGCTTCCATCACCTCCTGCAATTCATCCAGTTTTCGAATGATAAGCCTGTAATCCGCTGGCGGATATTCAGCAGGAATCGTATCTGCAATCAGGCAACGGATATATTGTTCTCTGGACATACCTGTTTTAGCAACACGGCAGTTCAGTACAGCCAGTTCTTCCTCCGGAATGCGAACTTTTACATCCTTATATCGAGTCTTATCTGTTGCCACTGCCATTTCCTCCGCTATGTACGGTATGGTCATCACCGTATATGACAAACCTATCCAAGTCCCGCAGGAAATGATCGATCAGGTAGACGAACATATCTTCATCATCTGGAAAGCCGTACTTGGCACACAACTTAGCCATTTTCCCAGAAAAACACGTAACAAGCCAGATTTTATCCTCACGGTTATATGCTTTTGCGCCTCGCAGATGTTCTTCAAAGCTCTTCATGATCGTTACTCCTTCAACGCCTTCATTGTTTCAGCCAGCTTCTTGCGCTTCTCATAGACATTGGTATGCCCACAGCTAAAGTGTTTCTGAATTTCTTTGTAGTTCATATTTTATATTGATCGTGAAAGCTATAAGCATATCGGTGAATCTACTGATTTAGAAAATGCCGATTTACATTTGTCGCCGCTAAATAAAAACGAAATCACCGTATACGGAAAATTTTAACTGTCCAAATTCAACGCAATCACCTAAATCACCAATCATTTTTGTGGTGGATAATAAAGGCGTGCCATGCGAAAAGCTGTTTTAATTGGAAATGGAGTTATATCCCAGCTAATACCCGCGCATCGCAATTCAGAGATGATAACTCGTTTTAAGTCTTATAACAATGGGATTATACGAGCAGGTAGATTATGACTTTAGCGGCCCACTTCAGCCACAAGACCTTTTTGGCAGAGAATATGTGACTATGGGTGGGGTTATTGACCACCATTTGACCACTACTGTGCAATCACATATCAAAATGCCGAAAAAGCCCGTTGTGACAACCAACAATGGGCTTTTTCTTATTTCTAGCACAGCTGTGCAGAGTCAACAAAATTAACGTTTTATCGTCGCTCTATACTGTCCTGCCGTAGTTCTCCGACGCCAGGTGCCGGGGGTTCGAATCCCTTCAGGCGCACCAAGATCCTGTGACATAAAGAATGCCACAGGATCTTTTCTTTGTTGTATCGCACAAAATCAGCGAAGTCGATGACCGATTTTCCAGGTGCGTTTTATAGAGATGTCCAACCATTTTAAGTCGGTTAGGCTTTTTTGTTGGGCGGCTTGGTGTGCGTTTCCCCGCCCCTGCCGCCCCGTTTTGCAGTTTTTCAGCGGAATTTTCAACTTTTTCCTGCTGTTTTCAGAATGTTTTCAATTTCCTCGCAGCCCATTGGCTGCGGGGTTTTTTCGTTTTTTGCAGTTGCCGACAAAATGGGAACTGCACGCACTTTCATTCCTTTCCCCATTATGCGAATGTGTGGCGGGTTCTCAAATCGGACATCTTCTATGCGAAGATTGCAAATTTCTGATACACGTGCGGCGGTGTCATACAATACGCATAACCCGTAAGGCCTCGCTGCCCTGTGTACCGGCGGGCAAAACGGTGCAGTGGACCATTTTTGTGAAAGGTACATACCGCGTTGTAACAAAATGTGATTATCCTTTCTCGCTTCGGTGCAAAGAAACAAAATGATACAATAAATTGAAAAAGGGCGACCTTTTGTCATTGTGGAATACCAAGGAATAATCTATCATTGAATTGTTGGAATTGCACGAATTCGGGCTTTGTTGGTTGAGAATAATTGATGAAATGACAAGGAGGATAATAATGCTCAAGTCTGTCCGTGTGAAAAATCCGGACGCAATTACGCTGCGAGACTGTTTCGGCGCAACGGCGCTGTCTACTGTAAATGGTCTGTGTACCGTGTTTATGTCCAGTATGTTTATGCAGTATATGACCGACTACGCCGGGCTGGGCGCTATGGGGGCGACCTTGGCTACATCGCTTCTTCTGTTTGCGCGGATCTTTGATGCCGTGGATGATCCCATTCAGGGATTTTTGATGGATCGCGGGAAACGAACTAAAATCGGAAAGTACAAACCCTTTTTTCTCCTCAGCATACTGCTGACCGGCATTGGCTGTGTATGTCTCTACTCGTTCCCGTCCGAGTTGGCGTCCAAGCCCGTACTGGTTGTTGTGTGGGTTATCGTTTTCTACTTTTTGTTTGATGTGGGAACATCCTTTTATAAGGATAATCTTTTGTTCCGAACGATGACCAATGATCCCAACGAACGTTCCAAGCTGGTTATCGGACCGCGGGTTTGGACCATGATCCTGGGCGTCGTTACGTCCGCCTTTACAGCTGTGCTGGTTGCGGTCAACGAACGCGTGGGCAACTATCACGACTCATTTACCATCCTGATCACCGGTATTGTTGGTGCAGCGATGGTGCTCTCCCTTATTGGCTGGTTCCTTGTCAAGGAAAAGCACAGTGTGCAGGAAGAAGAGGCAGAGCCGGTAAAGTTTAAGGACTTCTTTCTTCTGTTCAAAGAGAACAAGCCGATGGTGGTCTACTATTTGAAAGGCATCTTTTCCGGTTTTATCTGGTCCCTTATTTTTGCCACGCCTGCGTATTACATAAAATGGGGATTCTGCACGGATCTGACCACCGGTGTCACAAACATGGAGCAGTATGGTGTCCTCAACGGCATTTCTTCCATGATGATGCTCATACCGCTCCTGGTTGGTGCAGTTATTGGTCGTCCGCTCTTGAAGCTCTTTAAGAACAACCCAATCAAAATGACTTGTTTCCTTCTGGTTGTGCAGTCTGTCGGCGGGGCGGTCCTGTTTATTACCCAGATGGCGGGTCTGCTTACGAAGGTTCCTGCGCTGTTCTTCGTTACCCTGTTCATCATGGCAGTGGGGGTGGGAACTGACTTTGTCCCGCAATCCATGGTGGAAATGGAGATTATGGACTACAACATTTATAAAACCGGCAAGGATCGTTCCGCCTTGACAATGGTTGCCGGCGGTTTCATTGTCAAAGCCCAGGCAGCGCTTTCGGCTGCAATTATTGGCGCTGTGCTCATGTCAATCGGCTACAACGTGGATCCCGTCACCTCCGAATACATGGGGGAACTGTCGCAGATTCCGACCATGCTCAATTGGTTTATCGTTATCATGGGTCTTGTTCCTGCCATCCTCGGCGCATTGTCGGCTTTGATCCTGCGGACATATCCGATCAAGGACGATGAGCGCCAAAAAATCCGGGAATGCCTGGATCACCGCAATGCCGGGTAAGGATCATTCCTCCGCAATATGGCGGCGGTATTCCAATGGGGTGAGGCCGTACTCGCGCCGAAACACTTTGTAGAATTGCGTTCTGTTTTCATAGCCCATGGATGCCGCGATCTGGCAGACCGGCAGTTCTGTGTTTCTCAGAAGCCGCGCCGCCTCAGCCATCTGTACCTTTTGACAGTACGCCTTCAGAGTGTATCCGGTGTTTGTCTTGATGATGCGGGATATATGCTCGCAGGAGTAGTTAAGTGCCTCCGCCAGATTGGTCCGCTGGATAGCCCCGTGGTGAGTTTCAATCAGTTTCTTGACCTGTTCCGCCGTCAGCAGTTCTTGACTGTTCCTCAGCGAAATGTGTGTTGCTTTGTATATGTCAGGATTCTCCAAGGCGGCAAACAGCCGGAGCAGAGAGGAATAAACGTCAAACTGGTATCCGATCCGCTTGACCGTAAAGGCGCGAATCAATTCCTGGGTGAGCTGCGGGATCGTATCTGCTCCTAAAAGGGTAAAGTCCAGATAGTCCTTTTTATAGTCGGCACGTTCCGACAGATTGTCGCTGAAAAACTGATTGAGAATGCTTTTGTACTGAAAGGGCGGCGGAAATGATTTGGGCCACTGTGTCAGCAGAGAGGCATCGATGCCGATGTAAACGATATCCGCATTCGACATATCTGTTTCGCGATGCATGGTGTTTCGATTGAGGAGACAAAGGTTCCCCTGCGTATAGGTGGTCTCGGCCCCCTCGATCATCACCCGGACTTGACCCCGCTGCACATACATCAGCTCAAAAAAATTATGTTTGTGCATGTAGGTCTCATGAAAGAATTCGTGTTTGTTCGGGGTGTGAACGCAAAAGGACCATGCATCCATATAGTTGGAAAACAGATACTCCTGAGGTTTCTGGATGCTGGTTACAATGGACAACGGAGAAAAATAGTCCCGTTCGGCCGTATGGTTGCGAAGATAGTTCGGACCATGGCTGCCGGTCTGGTTCCGCATTTCATCAATGCTGTCAAAAAACAGGTGTTCCATGCGGGCATCCCCCCTTTTATGGCAGTATAGCATGGAATTGAGTATAGTATAACATAGAATTGAGTATTTTTGAAGGAGGAAATATCTGTGAAGCGGCAATGCTATAACCCCTATCTTCCCAGTTGGGAATACATCCCGGATGCTGAACCGAAGGTGTTTGGTCAGCGGCTGTACATTTATGGGAGCCATGATCTTTTTGGTGCCAAGGAATACTGTGAGGGCGATTACGTATGCTGGTCGACCCCGGTAGAGGATCTTTCCGACTGGCGGTATGAAGGCGTAATCTTCAAAAAGCAAGATACACCGTGGAATAAAGAGAATCTGTCCTACTATGCACCGGATGTGGTGCGCGGCACAGACGGACGGTACTACCTTTACTATTCGGTGGCCAATACATCGATCACATCGGTCGCTGTGTGTGACAAACCTGCGGGAAAATACCAATATTTGGGCGATGTTCACTTCCCGGACGGGCGAGTCTACGGCTCAAAGCCGGAGGATTGGTTTATGTTTGACCCAGCCGTTCTGGTGGATGATGACGGGCGGGTGTTTCTCTATGTGGGCAGCGGGCAGAAATCCAATGGAGAATTCGGCCACGAGATCAAGGGTCTGTTTGTGATGGAACTCAGCTCTGATATGCTGACCATCATCAGCGAACCCACCATCATCATGCCGGCGGATTTTAATCCCAAGAAGCCGAACTATTGGGAAGGACCCTCTATCCGTCACATCGGTGAGTGGTATTATCTGGTCTATCCGGCCACGGACATCACCGGTCTCAATTACGCGATGAGCCTGTTCCCCGACAAGGGATTTATCCACAAGGGACCGATCCATTCCTCAAGTGATATCGGTCTGGAGGGAAGAAAGCTCATGAATGCGGCATATCCGATGGGAAACAGCCACGGCGGTATGGTATGCGTCCACGGGCAATGGTATATATTTGACCACCGAACGACCAATGGTGCCAAACGAAACCGGCAGGCGGTAGCTGAGCCCATTGAGATCCGTGAGGACGGGACCATCCGCATGGTGGAGTCCACGAGCTGCGGATTGAATGGCGGCCCTTTGAAGGGAATCGGGACCTATCCGGCCTACATTGCCTGCGTCCTGCACCATGCCGGAATGTTTGGTCTGCGCAACCCGATGGACGGACCCGAGATCACCCAGGATGGTCCGGACTACGAGCCACCGGAGCCAGCGGAACGGGAAGTGACCATAGAGACAGAGAAGGCGGCACCAAAGGCGTATATTTCCAAAATGAAGAATGGCAGTATTGCCGGTTTCCGATATTTTGATCTGACTGAAAGCACCCACATTGCTGTAACGGTTCGCGGCGCAGGCGGCGTGCTGGAACTCTTACCCGGGGAAAAAGATCCTGTCATAGCCTCCATTCCCCTTGCCGGAACAGCCGACTGGACAACCGCCGGAGTAAAATTCGATGCCGGACGTCTGGCGTTGGAGAGCGGGCGCCCCCTGGATTCCTGCCCGCTGTATTTCCGGTATAAGGGAAAGGGAACGCTTGACATCTTGAGTATTACGTTGGCATAAAGGAGGATAATGATGGACTGGACACCAATCTGGCACCAAGCCGCGGCCCCTGCCTTCGCGATGGGCTTTTTGGCGGGCAAGAAAAAAACAGTGGTGTATTCTGTTATATCCCAGGTTTCGGGCGAGAAACTTCGGATCCGTTTCTCCAACCACTATGGAAAGAAACCCTACACCATTGGGGGACTGACCGTGTGGGCACAGGGAGAGATGCATACCGTCACGCGGGACGGCAGCTGTGTTTTCACGGTTCCCGCGGGGGAAAGCTGCTATTCGGATGCGTTGACGCTCCCAGTGACGATGGGGGAAGAGCTGGAAATCAGACTCTACTATGCATCCAAGGTCATGGACAGCAATATGATCGAGGAAAATGCGGTAAGCTACCAGGGAAATCATACGACGGACAGGGAGCTGCCCCCACCCCGGCGGGAAAAGTATATGGAACAGTACAGCCTTTATGAGGCGATTCCCGGGATGGATCAGATCGAGGTGTTTACCGGGCAGCCTTCCAAAATCATCGTGGCGTTCGGGGACAGTATAACGGCTATGAACCGCTGGGTAAAACCGTTGCAAAGGCGTCTGTTCGATGCGTATGGCGGTGACTACGCACTGATGAACGCCGGAATCAGCGGGAATTGTCTGCTTTATGATGTCACGGGCCTGATGGGAGCTTCCTACGGGGAAAAAGGGGTGTCCCGCTTTGAGCGCGATGTACTCCGTTTTTCAGGACTCTGCGGCGTGATTTTGGCGTTGGGGGTCAATGATGTAGCCTACTATTCCCAAAAGACAGGGGCGGTCATCTCGCTGGAACAATATGGTTCGGCCGTAACCGATATTGTGGATCGGCTACATAAGGCCGGTGTCCGGGTGATTGCCCAGACGCTTCCGCCCCGCAGCGGTTTTGTGAAAAAAGGGTATACCCCGGAGATGGAGGCGCTGAGAGTCAGCATCAATGAATGGATCCGAGATAGCGCGCTGTTCGATTATATGGTTGATGCGGATGCACTGCTGCGCGATCCGAAGAATCCTTCGTTCACCGACAAGCGTTATCACCAGGGGGATCACCTGCACCCGAATCAGGCCGGAGGAATGCTGATGGCGCAGGCGTATGATTTGCAAAAGCTGACAGGGGAGGCATAGGCATGGGGAAAAAGTATTTCACGCTCAGCTTTGATGATGGACTGGAACAGGACAAACGGGTGATCCGCCTCATGAAGCAATACGGGCTTAAGGGAACCTTCAACCTCAATGCCGGTCTGTTTGGCACCCGCGGCGAGGTGAAGGGGCTTGGAACCTTCTCTTTTCAGGATTGCCCCGAAGGCGTAAAGCACAAGTTTCCATTTTCCTATGTGCAGCACAACCGAATTCCACAGGACGAGGTGTGCCAGGTCTATGAGGGAATGGAGATTGCCACCCATGGCTTCCGGCATGAACCGCTGGGGGCTGTCAGCGAGGATGAAATGCGCGCATCGGTGGATGCGGACAAGGCCGCGCTGGAAAAAATCTTCGGCACTACAGTCGTGGGACACGCCTATGCGCAGGGTTCAACCTCGCCGGCTGCCCAGGCGTATCTGAAGGCGCAGGGGTATCAATATGCCAGAGTGGTCTTTCCCTCCGGCGGCTTTGCGTTCCCGGAGGATCCGATGAACTTTCGGCCTTCCTCCTCGCTGATTCTGAAAAATGCCGTGAAACTGGTGGAGCGTTTCAAATGTGAGGAACCAGGAGAAAAGGATCTGCTGTTGTTCCTGTGGGCACACAGTTATGAAATGGACTACGACAAGGGAAACGCCAGTTGGTATGCTTTGGAGCGGCTTTTTGAATCGATTGCAGGCCGAAACGATATCGTATATTGCACAAACAGCGAAGCGTTCGCGCATATTTAAGGAGAGCAGGAAAGTGAAAAAGAAAGATTTTAACCAAGGTTGGCTATTTGGCGCCGTGGGAAAGGAACCGTCTATGCAGCCGGTCACGCTTCCCCACGATGCCATGCTGTACGAGAAACGCTCGAAGGATGCGGCAACAGCGGGAGCGTGCGGATACTTTCCCGGCGGGGCCTATGTCTACGTCAAACGGTTTCTTGTGCCTGAAACGTGGCGGACACAGTCCGCTGTGCTGGAATTTGAGGCAGTTTATCAAAACGCGCAGGTGTTCGTGAACGATGCGCTTGTGGCTGAACAGCGGTACGGGTATACCAACTTCTTTGTGGTGCTGGACCCACAACTGAAGTATGGCGAAGAAAATGAAATCAAAGTGATTGCGGACAACTCGTCGGTACCCAATTCCCGTTGGTATTCCGGCAGCGGAATTTATCGCAGCGTAAACCTCTTCCTGGGGGATAAGAGTCATATCCGCCCGGATGGACTGCTCGTCTCCACCTCCGGAAACGATACGGCCCATGTGAAAGTTTCGGTCACCGGTGGTGATACGGTCAGAGTCTCTGTTCTGGATGGTGAAAATGTGGTAGCGCAGGCCGAAGCTGCGGTCAAGGAAGGCACTGCGTCGGCGGACATTCCCGTTTCCCAGCCGCGGCTTTGGGACGCGGAACATCCCGAACTGTACCGATGCAGAGCGGAACTGCTGAAAAATGGTGAGATGGTGGATGAGGCGGACGCCTGGTTTGGATTCCGTACCCTTAGCTGGAGCACCAGAGGATTTTTTGTAAACGGCAAGAAAACGCTGTTCCGTGGCGCCTGCGTCCACCACGACAATGGCATTCTGGGCGCCTGTTCTTTTGAGGATGCCGAGTTGCGCCGTGTCCGTCTGCTCAAGGAGGCCGGTTTCAACGCGATACGTTCCGCCCACAACCCTGCCTCCAAGGCGCTGTTGGATGCCTGTGACCGGCTGGGTCTTTATGTCATGGATGAATTCTGCGACAACTGGCTGGTACATAAAAACCCCTACGACTATGCGGACCGGGATTTCCGCGCATGGTGGCAGCAGGATCTCACAGCTATGGTCATCAAAAACTACAATCATCCCAGTGTGGTCATGAACTCTATCGGAAATGAAATCTCCGAACTGGCTATACCCGAAGGACAGGAGTACTGTAAAAAATTGGCAGTCCTGGCACGAAAGCTGGACCCGGACAAAGCAGTGACGATGGGGGTCAACCTGATGCTGTGCAGTATGTCGGTCAAGGGCGGCGGCATATACGGCAACAAAAAGAATGGGAAAGAGAATCAAAACGGCAGTCAGACGATGGACAACGTTCCCACCAGCGCCTTCTTCAACATGCTGATGAACCTGGCCGGGGGTATGATTGAAAAAATGGCCGCCAAACCTGCCGCGGACGATGCCACAAAGGTGAGTTTCTCTTATCTGGATATTGGCGGTTACAACTACGCCGCATCCCGATACGAGAAGGACGGTACGCTCCATCCCGACCGCGTCATTGTCGGGTCCGAGACCCTGCCTAAGAACCTGTATCATAACTGGCAACTGGTGAAAAAACTCCCCTATGTCATCGGTGACTTTATGTGGACGGGCTGGGATTATCTGGGAGAGGCGGGTATCGGTACCGTCCGTTACAAAAGTTTCAAAAATCCCGGTCAGGACGCGCCCATCATCTCCGCCGGCTGCGGCGTGATCGACATTTGCGGAAAGCTTCGCCCCGAGGTACAGTGGAATCGACTGATCTGGGGGCTGGACCATACCCCCGGCATCGGCGTAGAACCGTACACCCACGCAGGGGAAACCGGCTCCGAATCCATGTGGCGTGACACAGACGCAGTGGCAAGCTGGTCCTGGGCCGGCTGTGAAGGCAAAAAAACCAAGGTCACGGTCTACTCTGACGGCGAAACGGCGGAACTCATTGTCAACGGGCATTCCTATGGCAGAAAAAAGACGAAGGAATACAAGGCTGTCTTTAAACACGTTGTCTATGAGCCCGGTACCATCACCGCAATCAGCTACGATGGCGAGGGAAAAGAACAGAGCCGCACTTCCATGAAGACAGCTGCAGGACCTGCCGAACTGCGTGTGGTGGCCGACCGGAGCACCTTGCAGGCAAAAACGCAGGATTTGGCCTACATCAGCATTGACCTGACGGGGGCGGATGGCATCACAAAATCTTCTGAGGATACTGCGGTCACGGTGGAGGTTGACGGTGCCGGAACGCTGCTGGCCCTTGGTTCTGCACGTCCTAACATGGGGGAAAACTTTTTCTCCGATACCCACACGACCTACTACGGCAAGGCATTGGCCGTGGTCCGCGGCGGCGATGCCCCCGGAAAGATTACGGTCACGGTGAGAGCAAAAGGCCTGCCGGCCAAAACGCTTGAATTTGATGTGATCTGAGGAAAAGGCATAGGCCAAACGGCAAATCCCAATGTCTAACCAAAAAGACTGCAACAATTGTTGCAGTCTTTTTCTACGTGATTCACTTCATGGATTTTGTGTAGATTTACATTCTTCTGAAAGTGGGCACATCGGCTGCGCTATGAAGCTGGGAGAGAAAATCAAGCCGGTGCGCATACATCGAGGACTGTCGCAGCGGGAATTGGGCGATCGTCTGCGTTTGGATGGAAATGTGGCAAATCGCATTGCCCAATATGAGTCGGGGTTCCGAACGCCCAAAGAGAGCAAAAACAAAGAAACAGCCAATGCGTTGAATGTATCTGGAAGATCCTGCGGGATGTGCTGAACGCGGCACCAAACTATGCGCAGGCGGTGAACATCCCGCATTACGGCTGGATGGCAGTGCTATTCGCGGTGCTGGAACCCAAGGACACTGCGGTATATAAGCTCATCGCGACCAAGCCGGGCGAGGCTGCATCAGAGGGATGATAGAATCACCAACGCCGCCCATTTTTCAAACAGCAATGTGTTCCGGTACAACTTTTCTGTAAGAAGCAAAAAATGAATTTATTTGATTTTATTCTGATTTTTGACTTGTTCATCGACGATTTATATGGTATAATATCTGCTATCAAGTTCATAAGCAAACCCGGCGCAAGCCGGCGACGCAAAGCTATAGGGGCCCATTGGGTCAGCCAGTTGCCAGAAAAAAATGTTGCTTTTTCTGCCATCAGTAGCTTTGTGTTCTTTTTTGAAAACAGAGGTTGACAAGGTTGAATGCACAGAGATATACTGACCGCAGAGCAGAGCAACTATAATGCTCTGCCGTTTTCGGTTGCCCGCAAATATTGTTTTATAAGGTTAGATAACGCTTTCAGGTATGGGTTCGCCATACCTTGAAAGCGTTGTTTGCTTTTTTAGGCGTCATACATGTAAAGGTAGAGGGGATTGTACTATGAATCTTATAAAGCGTGCCGGTGTTTACAGGGAACTGGCCATTCTGACAGCGATGCTGATTCTAACGGCGCTGCTGTCTTTCCCGGCGCGTGCGGAAGAGGCGGAAAGCCGGCATGAGCAGGTGCGCGTTGGCTTTTTTGCGATGGACGGCTATCACATGATGGATGAGGATGGAAACCGCAGCGGTTACGGCTATGATTTCCTCCGCCTGATGGCGCGCTATTGGGATGCAGACTATGAGTACATCGGCTATGACAAAAGCTGGGAGGATATGCAGCAGATGCTGCTGGACGGCGAGATCGACATGGTCACTTCTGCCAGTAAAACGCCTGACCGCGAAGAATTGTTTGATTTTTCCCGTCCCATCGGAACCAGCAACGATATCCTGACGGTCCGCGGCGATAATACTGCTATCGTTGAGGGGCAATACAGTACCTACAATGGGATGCGTGTTGCACTCCTGAACGGAAACTCCCGGAATGTTGAATTTGCAGAGTATGCACAGGCCAAAGGCTTTACCTACACATCGGTTTATTTCGATTCGACTGAGAAGATGGCAGAGGCCCTTCAGAACGGAACGGTCGATGCCATGGTCACCAGTTCCCTGTACAGGACAAACAACGAGCGCATCCTTGAAAAATTCGGCAGCAGTGATTTTTATGTGATCGTCAAAAAAGGAAATACCGAGCTTCTGAATCAGGTAAATTATGCAATCGATCAGATGAACGCCGCCGAGGGCAACTGGAAAACGACCCTCTATAGCAAAAATTACGAAAGCGCTGATGCCAAAAATCTGGAGTATACGGAAGAAGAAAAGCGCATCATCGCCCAATATTCCAAGGATAATCCCCTTCACATCCTGTGCGACCCGACCCGGTATCCCTATTCTTATACAGAAGATGGCGAGGTAAAGGGCATTCTCCCGGACTATTTCCGGAAGATAGCGGACTATGCCGGGCTTTCCTATGAATTTCTTGTCCCCGCAACCAGAGATGAATATATCGCGTATCAAAGCGATAAGACCGCGGTAGACATCAGCATTGATGCACGATTGGAGACGGACAATTACGCAGAAACCAAAGGATGGGGATTGACCGCACCCTATATCACGATGCGCATGGCAAGGGTGACGCGGAGAGATTTTGACGGGAACATCCATGTCGTCACCACGGTCAACCAGACCGCGTCCCAGTCGATCGCAGATGCATTGGCACCCGATGCGGAAAAACTGATGTGCAGTACCCGTCAGGAGATGATGGAAGCTGTCCGTGACGGCAAGGCGGATGCAGCGTTTGTCTACTATTATATGGCGCAGGCGTTTGTCAACGGCGACACGACAGGCACCATGACCTACACGCCGCTGGAACAGCCCACCTACAGCTACCGCATGGTGGTTTCCTCCACGGAAAATCACGCGCTGGCAGGTATCCTGACAAAGGCAATGTACGCGATGCCGGAGAATCTTGTCGAGGATCTTGCGGCGGAGTACACCGCATATAAAGCGACAAATCTGACCTTTGCAGACATGATCCGCCTGCATCCGGTTGCGGCTTTGCTTATCGTCGTATTTATCTCGTGTATGGCGGTCACGCTGATCATTATTATGGGCCAGTTGCAGACGCGCAGAAAATTACAGCTTGCCTCCCAGCAGAAAGCAGAAGAAATGACCACCCTTGCAGAGCAGGCGCAGGCCGCCAGCAAAGCAAAAAGTGTCTTTCTTTCCAATATGTCCCACGATATCCGTACCCCGATGAATGCCATCATCGGCTTTACGAATATCGCGCTGCATCAGGATTCTGTACCCGAAATCCACAACTGCCTGAAAAAAATCGAGGACAGCTCGGATCATCTGCTGTCCCTGTTGAATGATATACTGGATCTGAGCCGCATCGAAAGCGGAAAGGTGGTATTCTCCCCTGTTCCGGCGGATATCACCGCCGTTACGGATAGTGCAATTGAGATCATAAACGGTACCCTTCTGAACCGGAGCCTGAACTTTGAAGTACACCGTGAACCGATGGAAAATCCCTATGTCATGACAGAGCCTGTCCGCATCCGGGAGATTCTGGTCAACATCCTGAACAACGCCGTAAAATTCACCAATGACGGCGGTACGATCCGTCTGGATGTGAGCAACCGTCCGGGAGCTGATGCACAGCACAGGGTGGTTTGCTATCGAGTTCAGGATACCGGTGTCGGTATGAGCGAGGAATTCCTGACAAAGCTCTTTGACGAATTTGAACAGGAGAGAAACGACGCAAGAACGCAGTATAAAGGCACAGGTCTGGGTATGCCCATCGCAAAGAGATATGTAGAATTGATGGGCGGAACCATTGCGGTGGAAAGCAAAAAGGGAGTCGGCACGACCTTTACCGTGGAAATCCCCATGGAGCTGACAAGCTCTGAAAAGGTCGAAAAAACAAAGAAGCCGGCAAAGCGCAAAAGCCTGAAAGGGATCAAGGTGCTTCTGGCAGAGGATAACGATTTGAACGCCGAGCTTGCCACGATACTGTTAGAGGATTCGGAGATGATCGTAACCCATGCGGCGGACGGGCAGGAGGTTGTCGACCTGTTTGCCAATCACCCGGCGGGTACCTATGATATTATCCTGATGGACATTATGATGCCGAAAATGGACGGACTGCAGGCAGCAAAAGCCATCCGCGCCATGCAGGCGGAACGCCCGGATGCAGAAGAAATCCCCATCATTGCACTGTCGGCCAACGCTTTTGCGGAGGATGTGCAGACCTCTCTGGATGCGGGCATGAACGGTCATATTTCCAAGCCTCTTAATGTGGCGGAGGTAGCCAAAGCCATTGCGAGAAATCTGAATAAGTCATGACCGCTTTTTGCAAATCAAGACAGGTGGTTTCTGGTAAAGATATAGCAATTCGGGGCAGACTTCAAAGAACGCTGCGTGACAAATTGTTCTGTAGCCTCATGTAACCGGTGAAACAGTTTATTGGCGTTGTGTTTCTATAATCTTAAAAATAAAAGAGAAGGGGCTGTTGCACAGCCCCCAAAAAGAAAGACCGAAGTAAAAGCCAAAAAA
>OHAI01001077.1_pt1 | contig 21501 bp, 15 predicted proteins | sample 1577091 | NCBI WGS metagenome assembly OHAI01 (sample SAMEA3541548, study PRJEB24748) | human gut metagenome | biome: human gut; feature: human-associated habitat; material: faeces | place: China | collected 2012
TCTGGAGAGATAAATAAGAAATTCTGTAAAGGGCCTGGCGGTTTAAACTGCCGGGTCTTTTTTTATGCCTTTTTCCGGGAAAAGATTTCAAACTGGACTTTATCGCTCATACTTTTTTCACGCTTTAAACATAAAGTGAACAGATTTTGTTGATATAGTATGAGCATACAAGAAAGAGAGAGGTGTTTATATGAAGAAAAAATATCTTGCAGCAATCTTAGGAGTTATGATAGCAACAACATCTGTTACCGCATGTGGGGTAGCGACAACAGAGACAACAACGAATACAGCGGAAAGTTCAGAGAATAAAGAAACAGAAGATACAACAGTAGAGAGTGCAGAAAGCACAGATGATAGTGACAGCAGTGCAGATGTGGATAAAGAGGATTCTGATGAGGAAGATGTGACCTACGGTGAAGTGAAATCTGTGGAAGCCGGAAAGATTATCATCGCAGTTGGAACGATGAAAGAAATGGGCGGAAATGGTGGAGATGCTTCTTCTGATACAGCAGACAAATCCGATTCAGAGGCAGCATCTGATGACAGCAGTGATGAAGCCCCGGAGAAACCGGACGGTGACAATGCAGATGGAAATGGTGGTACCCCAGGCGGAGATCAGGGAGAAGCGCCTTCCATGCTGGATCTGACCGGAGATGAGATGACAGTCACAGTAACAGACGATACAGTGATCACAAAAGAAAGCGCCGGAGGTCCAGGCGGAGCACCAGGAGGAAATCAGGGAGAAGCCCCGGAGAAACCGGACGGTGACAGCACAGATGGAAATGGTCAGGGAGAAGCCCCTGAGAAGCCAGACGGAGATAATGGAAATGGTCAGGCCCCAGGCGGTGACCAGGGCGGTGCGCCGGACGGCAATAATTCCCAGAGTGAGACCATCGAACTCTCAGACATCCAGGAAGGTGACATCGTAGCCATCACCACAGACGATGATGGAAACGCCCTTACTATTAAAGTACAGAGCTCAGACATGGGCGGCGGTCAGGGAGGTCCTGGTGGAGCACCTGGTGGACAGTCCCAGGGAGTAGACAGCTATGATGCAGCCAATACGTACGATTCTGATACAGAGGTATCCGATACATCCCTGGAATCTACAGGAACAGACGAGAATGCGGCACTTGTTTCCTCAGGAGCCAATGTAACTTTTGATAATGTAGATATCACAAGAAATTCTTCCGACAGCACAGGCGGCGATAACTCCAGCTTTTACGGCGTAGGAGCGGCACTCCTTGCAACAGAGGGCAACGCCTATGTAAAAGGCGGAACCGTAACCACTGACGCAGCCGGCGGAGCAGGACTTTTTGCCTACGGCGACGGAACCGTTTATGCGGCAGATACCACCATCAAGACAACACAGGATACTTCCGGTGGAATCCATGCAGCTGGTGGCGGTAAATTATACGCCTGGGATCTGAATGTGGAGACAGACGGAGAATCTGCAGCAGCCATCCGAAGCGATCGTGGCGGCGGAACCATGGTCGTAGACGGCGGAACTTACACATCCAACGGTGTAGGATCACCGGCAGTATACTGCACCGCAGATATTGCAGTAAAAGATGCCACACTTACAGCAAATGGATCAGAAGCGGTGTGCATCGAAGGACTGAACTCCCTGCATCTTTTTAACTGCGACCTTACGGGAAATATGAGCGACTTAAGTCAGAATGACAGTACCTGGACCGTAATTCTCTATCAGAGTATGTCCGGTGATTCTGAAGTAGGAAACAGCACTTTCCAGATGGACGGCGGAACCCTTACTTCCCAGAACGGCGGCGTGTTCTACACAACCAACACAGAGAGTGATATTACACTGAAAGATGTAGATATCACATACAACAATGACAATGAGTATTTCCTTCGCTGTACAGGAAATAACAACGAAAGAGGCTGGGGCGAAAGCGGAGCCAACGGAGCAGATTGTGACTTTACTGCAATCAGCCAGGATATGGAAGGCAGTGTGATCTGGGATACCATCAGCCAGCTTGATTTCTATATGACAGATGGAAGTAACCTGACAGGAGCTATCATAGACGATGAGAGTTTTGCCGGCAACGGCGGAGATGGCTACTGTAATGTATATGTCAGTGACGATTCTACCTGGACAGTAACCGGTGACAGCACCGTATCCACACTTTCCAACGCAGGAACCATCGTAGACGATTCCGGAAAAAATGTCACAATTAAAGGAACAGACGGAACTGTATATGTAGAAGGCGACAGCGATTACACCATCACCGTAGATAAATACGAAGATACCGCAGATACTTACAGATATATGATGGTCGGCTATAAACTGGAAAATACTTTGACAGAGAATGGCCATGTGGCAAGAGGTGTGTGCGTTACAGATGAAGAAGGACATCTTCTTAAGATCAACGAGCGTACCCATATCGAAAAGCATGACGGCGGCACAGCTTATACAGAAGACGATGGAAAAACATGGACTATGCTTCCGGAAGGCAGTACAGTATCCATGAATATGTGGGGATTTTCAGCAAGTATCCTAAAAGAGCTGAAAGACAGATTCCCTAAATTCCTGGATGAGAATCTGAAAGTAAACCCGCTGAAATGCGAATATTTCCTGCCATTTGTAGTAGATGAACTTCTCGGTGAGAAGAGAGCAACTGTAAAAGTTCTGAAATCTATGGATAAATGGTATGGTGTAACCTACAAAGAAGATAAACCTGTGGTAGTAGCTGCCATTCAGAATTTAAAAGATGGAGGGCTGTATCCACAGAAATTATGGGAGGAATAATTGAGTGGAAATTAACCGGGAAATAAAGAATATCACCAGTGCATTTGTTCTGGAAGATAATCTGACAGAATGCATTCCTTATGGAAGCGGACATATCAATGACACTTACCGCCTGACTTATGATACAGGCAAACATTATATTCTTCAGAAAATGAACAAGAGTATTTTTACCAAACCCATAGAACTGATGGAGAATGTCAGCGGTGTCACTGCCTGGCTGAAGAAAAAGATTCAGGAAAACGGTGGAGATGTGGATAGAGAGACTCTGAATCTTGTGATGACAAAGGATGGACTTCCTTATTATGTAGATGAGGACGGAGAATACTGGAGAGTATATTTGTTCATTGAAGATGCCACATGCTATGACATGGTAAAAGATGAGGAAGATTTTTACCAGAGTGCAGTTGCTTTCGGGCATTTCCAGAGGCTGCTTGCAGACTATCCGGCAGAAACGCTTCATGAGACTATCGTAAATTTTCATAATACGGTGGACAGGCTGGATAAGTTTAAAACTGCTGTGGAAAAAGATATATGTCACAGAGCAGCAGATGTGGAAAAAGAGATTCAGTTTGTGCTGGACCGCACAGAACTGGCACATGTCCTGTGCGATATGCAGGATCAGGGAAAGCTGCCGTTGCGTGTTACACATAATGATACCAAGCTGAATAACATTATGATTGATAATGCAACGGGAAAAGCCATCTGTGTGATTGATCTTGATACTGTAATGCCGGGGCTTTCCGTAAATGATTTCGGTGATTCTATCCGCTTTGGCGCAAGTACCGGAGCAGAGGATGAGAAAGATCTGACGAAGGTGTCCTGTGATCTTCATCTGTATGAAGTTTATGTTAAAGGCTTCATTGAAGGCTGTGGCGGTGCGCTGACTGAGACAGAACTGGATATGCTTCCCATGGGAGCAATCCTTATGACCTTTGAATGTGGAATGCGTTTCCTCACAGACTATCTGGAGGGAGATCATTATTTCAAGATTCACAGAGAGGGACATAATCTGGATCGCTGCAGAACACAGTTTAAACTGGTGAAAGACATGGAAGAAAAACTTTCCCGGATGAAAGAGATTGTAAATAAGTATAAACGTTACTGAGAACGGAGTGAACAGTAACTATAAACAGGTATAAAAAAAATGTACATGTCCATAAAGACTTGTATTTATGAACTGATTCGGATAGAATTATCCTGCGGGGATATGAGAGAAATCATATTTTCGCAGGATTTTCTACAATACATGATGTGCCAGGTAACGGTATTTTACAGTTCTGAATATAGGGTGCTGTAAAATACAGAGGTAAATTTTGCAGATGTGAAACAGGATATCCGCAGAATTTTATAGATTACACTCAGAATTATCAAGGATATTTCTGATGCTGTGAACTAATATAGGTATTGTTGAAAGAGAAAAAAACAGAAATTGCAAAAAACAGGTATTGTAGCAGGAAGACAGGTTAGGAGGAATTATTATGGCAATTTTAGTTACAGGTGGAGCAGGCTATATTGGAAGCCATACAGTTGTAGAATTGCAGAACGCAGGATATGATGTTGTAGTTCTGGATAACTTAAGCAATGCAAGTGAGAAATCTCTGGAAAGAGTTTCCAAGATCACAGGCAAACCAGTGAAATTCTACAAAGCAGACATCCTGGACCGCGATGCTTTAAATGAAATTTTTGATAAAGAAGATATTGATTCCTGTATTCATTTCGCAGGTCTGAAAGCAGTAGGGGAATCTGTTGCCAAACCTTGGGAATATTACGAAAATAACATTGCAGGAACCTTAACACTGGTAGATGTTATGAGAAAACATAATGTAAAGAACATTATCTTCTCTTCATCTGCAACTGTATACGGAGATCCGGCAATTATCCCGATCACAGAAGAGTGCCCGAAAGGACAGTGCACAAATCCATATGGATGGACAAAATCCATGCTTGAGCAGATCCTGACAGACATTCAGAAAGCAGATCCGGAATGGAATGTAGTTCTTCTCCGTTACTTTAACCCGATCGGTGCTCATAAGAGCGGAACTATCGGAGAGAATCCAAACGGAATCCCGAACAACCTGATGCCATATATCACACAGGTTGCAGTAGGTAAACTGAAAGAACTTGGGGTATTCGGAAATGATTATGATACTCCGGACGGAACTGGTGTGAGAGATTACATTCACGTAGTTGACCTTGCAAAAGGACATGTAAAAGCTCTTAAGAAAATTGAAGATAATTCCGGATTAAGTATCTACAACCTTGGTACAGGAAAAGGCTACAGTGTTCTTGATATTGTGAAGAATTTTGAAGCTGCTACAGGTGTTAAAATTCCATATGTGATCAAGCCACGTCGTCCAGGCGATATCGCAACCTGCTATTCCGATGCTTCCAAAGCAGAGAGAGAACTGGGATGGAAGGCAGAGAACGGTATTAAAGAAATGTGTGCTGATTCCTGGAGATGGCAGTCCAATAATCCGAATGGTTATGAAGAATAATTAAATCAACTGAATGCAGGTGCATTTAGCAACTTGCCTGCGGAAAATCAATATCCCCCACACATGGAAGGAATGTTCATGCGTGGGGGTGTTTTAAAATTATAATCCTACTTATGACTGAGTTTTTCGGGTAAGTTATTGACTTGATTTAGAGTTTTAGTATTCAGAGTCAACTCATTTCGGGTAAGTCATTGACTTGATTTATGGTTTTAGTATTCATAGTCAATTCATTTCGGGTAAGTCATTGACTTGATTTATGGTTTTAGTATTCACAGTCAACTCTTTTTGGGTGAGCTGTTGACTTGATTTGGAATTTTAGTATTCTTAGTCAATTTTTTTACTGAGCCATTTGACCTAAGTTAAAAGTTTAAGATTTGTAGTCAAGTGTTAACTTCATCTAACATGATTGCCACTGCATTTTTTATTGCTATAATAGATAGATTGAAAACCATGTCATTAAAACAGGAGAGGATACACATGAAAGTAGCAGCAATTCAGATGCCTACAGTAAAAGATAAAATACAAAATATCCGTACTGCCGGCACTTATATAGAAAAAATAAAGGCAGAAAATCCGGACTTTGTAATTCTTCCGGAGATGTTCTGCTGTCCGTATCAGACTGAAAATTTTCCTGTTTATGCAGAAAAAGAAGGCGGTCCATCATGGCAGGCAATGTCTGATTATGCCAGAAAGTATCACATTTATCTGATCGCAGGCTCCATGCCGGAAGCAGATGATGTGGGAAAGGTTTACAACACTTCTTATATTTTTGACAGAGATGGAAAACAGATTGGTAAGCACAGAAAAGCTCATCTCTTTGATATCAATGTAAAAAATGGCCAGCACTTCAAGGAATCTGATACTCTGACTTCGGGAGATCATGCTACCGTGTTTGATACTGAATTTGGGAAAATGGGTGTCATGATCTGCTACGACATCCGCTTCCCGGAGTTTGCCCGCACAATGGTACTGGACGGTGCAAGGATGATTTTCGTCCCGGCAGCATTTAATATGACCACAGGTCCGGCACACTGGGAACTGACTTTTCGTGCAAGAGCCCTTGACAATCAGATCTACATGCTTGGATGTGCTCCTGCCAGAGATACACAGGCAGGATATATTTCCTGGGGACATTCTATTGTAACAGATTCATGGGGAAAGGTTATGAAACAGTTGGATGAGAAAGAGGGTATTTTAATAGAAGAAATAGATCTGGACCGGGAAGACCAGATCAGAGAGCAGCTTCCATTATTAAAACACCGCAAATCTGAAATGTATCATTTATAGGAGAACACATTCTTTTCGCAGACAGACCATAGATCAAACACATTTGTCAGATATAGTAATACCATCAACAAAAACAAAAGAAACAGAGAAAATTCAAAATATAAAGAACAGAGAGGTATTATTATGAAATATAAACATCTGGCAATGCTCATGGGAGTTATGATAACAGCAACGTCTGTGGGCTCTACGGCAACTGCGTTTGCGGCGGATAGCAAAACAGAAAGTACTCAGGATGCAGATGACACCACAGAAGATACAGCAGAAGCATCTGACGAGAAAGCAGACGACAGCAAAGAAGAAACAAACGAAAATGAAATTCTCGGAGAAGTAAAATCTGTAGAAGATGGAAAAATCACCATTGCGGTAGGAACCAGAAAAGAAATGAGCCAGCCTGGTGAACAGCCCCAGGGTGGCGAAAATAGCGAAGCGCCGGAGAAACCGGATGGAGATGATGCAAAGGCAGATGGCGATGCCAAAGGTTCTAAAGATGCAGACAGTGAAAAAACAGACGATGCCAGCACAGACGAGTCATCAGATACAGATGAAGAAACAGAAGATACTGAATCAACGGATGACGCATCCGCAGATAACACAGACAAAGGCGAAGCGCCAGATGGTAACGGTGATGGTCAGGGAGCTCCGGACGGAGAAGCACCATCCATGTTAGATCTGACAGGCGAAGAACAGGAAATCACAGTTACAGACAGCACAGTGATTACGAAACAGTCCATGGGCGGTGGTCAGGGAGCACCTGGTGGAGAGGCGCCGGAGAAACCAGACGGAGATAACGGAGAAACGCCAGAGAAACCGGATGGAGATAATGCTGATGACAATGCAGATGCAAAATCGGAAGATACTGAAAACACTGATGATTCAGAAAAGACAGATGCATCTGACGACTCAGAAAGCAGTGACGCAGAAAAGACGGAAAAAGCATCTGACAGCGACAATACAGACAGCGAAGCTACGAAAAAACCAGAGGGAGAAGCCCCGGATGGTAACGGTCAGGCACCAGATGGTGCAGATCAGACCGAAGAGATTATATTAGATGACATCAAAGAGGGTGACGTAGTAGCCATCACATTAGACGATGACGGAAACGCAGCAACCATAACAGTTCAGTCAATGGATATGGGCGGCGGACAGGGTGGTCCTGGCGGCCAGGCTTCCGGTGTAGACAGCTACGATGTAGCAAATGAATACAGCTCAGATGAAACAGTCTCCGATACCACTCTGGAATCTACAGGAACAGACGAAAACGCAGCACTTGTTTCCAATGGTGCAGAGGTTACCTTCAGCAATGACGCAATCTCAAGAACATCTTCCGACAGCCAGGGCGGTGATAACTCCAGCTTCTATGGTGTAGGTGCAGCAGTTCTTGCCACAGACGGAACTGCATATGTTAAAGGCAGTACAGTAACCACAGACAGCAAAGGCGGTGCAGGACTCTTTGCATACGGTGACGGAACTGTATATGTAGCAGATACAGATATCACCACACAGCAGGATACTTCAGGCGGAATCCACGCAGCAGGTGGCGGCAAGCTCTATGCCTGGGATCTGAATGTAGAGACAAAAGGCGAATCCTCCGCGGCAATCCGCAGTGACAGAGGCGGTGGAACAATGGTAGTGGACGGAGGTACTTATACATCTAACGGGGTAGGCTCTCCTGCGGTTTACTGTACAGCGGATATTGCAGTCAATAATGCTGAATTGACAGCAAATGGTTCAGAAGCAGTCTGCATCGAGGGATTAAACTCTCTGAGACTCTATAACAGCAATCTGACCGGAAATATGAGTGATGATGAACAGAATGATACCACATGGACAGTCATTCTTTATCAGAGTATGTCCGGTGATTCTGAAGTAGGTAACAGTACATTCCAGATGGATGGTGGAACGATCACATCCAAGAATGGTGGCTTATTCTATACAACAAATACAGAATGTACTATCACATTAAAGGACGTAGACATCACATACAATGATGACAATGAATTCTTCCTGCAGTGCACAGGAAATAACAACCAGCGTGGATGGGGCCAGAGCGGTGCTAACGGATCTGACTGCAATTTCACAGCAGACAGCCAGGATATGAAAGGAAATGTAATCTGGGATTCCATCAGTGACCTTGATTTCTACATGACCAACGGCAGCACACTGGAAGGTGCGTTTGTCAATGACGAATCCAACGCAGGAAACGGTGGAGACGGATATTGTAACGTAGTAATTGACAAAGATTCTACATGGACAGTAACCGGCGACAGCATCATCACATCCCTGTCAAACGCAGGAACCATCACAGATGCAGACGGCAAAACAGTTTCCATCGTAGGTACAGACGGAACAACTTATGTAGAGGGTGACAGTGATTACACAATCACAGTAGGCTCCTATCAGGACAGCGCAGATACATTTGTATCTACTACAGTCGATGACTGGTCTAGCTATGAGGTGGAAAGACCGGAATCTCTGTAAAGTAAAATTCAAGTAAAATGAGAAAAAACTCATTTCCAATGCATGAATAAGGTAGAAACAGATAATTAAGACAACAGCAATAAAATCAAAATGTAAAAAAATCACGGCGAACAGTCGTGATTTTTTTATGCGCATTTAACATTTATTTGCCAAAAATAAGATTGTTGGTGATGTCAAAAAGTTTTTATAATAATGCCAGAGCGTATTTGAAAAATCATTCCCGCAATCTGCATTTTTCAAACACACTCCAGTGTCAAATGCAAAAAGTCGGTGGACAGTGCAATGACAATAAAAAGCAATATAGTTAAAAAAGAGGAGAGAAATATCAATAATATGCAGAACAATCTTGCATCAATGATAAAAGAAAAAAAACTGTTCCTTCTGGATATTGACGGAACTGTTGCTCTGGGAAGTGAACTTCTTCCGGGTGCAGCAGACTTTCTTCAGACAGTAAAAGAAAACGGTGGAATTTTCCGTTTTCTGACAAACAACTCGTCTAAAGCAGCCAGTGATTATGTAGAGCAGTTTCATGACTGGGGAATTGAAACTACGGAAGAGGAATTTATCACTGCAGGAACCTACGCCAGAGATTTCATGAAGAAATATTACGGAAACGAAAAAATCCTGGTAGCAGCTACCGAAACCTACTGCAGCGAACTGCGAAAAGCAGGTCTGAACATCACAGATCAGGCAGGAGATGATGTAGACTGCGTACTTTGCGCTTATGATACAGAGCTTACCTATGAGAAACTGGTTCAGGTCTGTAAACAGCTCACAGAGACAAAAGTTCCCTGGTTTGCAACAAATCCGGATCTGCGTTGCCCTATTGATTTCGGAATGATACCGGACTGCGGTTCCATCTGCCGGATGATTACGGCATCTGTTGGCAGAGAACCGGAATATATCGGCAAACCTGCACCCGGAATGGTATATGCCTGTCTGGAAGAAACAGGATGCACTCCGAAACAGACCCTGCTTATCGGTGACAGAATCTATACAGATATGGAATGCGGGAAACGGGCAGGCATTGACAGTTGTCTGGTGCTTACAGGCGAAGCCAGTGCAGAAGAATGGAAAAATGGTTTCCGGTGCCAGTCACTGGGGAAACTTGCCGGATATTTTTCATAAAGATAACTGAAAGGTATTGCCAAAGCAGCCCGACAAAAAAATATCAGTGAAAAATATTAATCGTAAAAGCAGGAGAGGAAAGGAAATCAAATGTCGGAAATCATACTAAGAGACATCTGCAAAAGCTATGAAAACGGCTTTCATGCAGTGAAGAATTTTAACCTGGAAATAGAAAAAGGAGAACTGGTAGTTTTCGTTGGTCCGTCCGGATGCGGAAAGTCAACCACACTCCGGATGATCGCAGGACTGGAAGATATCAGCGATGGTGAATTATGGATTGGAGATAAACTGGTTAATTATCTGGAACCAAAAGAGCGCGATCTTGCAATGGTTTTCCAGAGCTATGCTCTATATCCTCAGATGAACATTTACGATAACATTGCTTTCTCTTTACAGGTAAGAAAAGTACCGAAAAAAGAAATTGATAAAAGAGTTCACCATGTGGCAGAACTTCTGGGACTGGAAAATCTGCTGAAACAAAGACCGAAGAATCTTTCAGGCGGTCAGCGTCAGCGAGTAGCCATCGGAAATGCTATCATCCGTGAGCCGAAAGTACTTCTTATGGATGAGCCATTATCCAATCTGGATGCCAAACTTCGTACCCAGATGAGAGTAGAACTTGCAGGTATTCACAAAGCACTTGGGAACACCATTATTTACGTCACTCATGATCAGACAGAAGCAATGACTCTGGGAGACAGGATCGTAGTGATGAATCAGGGAGCAGTACAGCAGGCAGATACTCCGCAGAACCTGTATGCTTACCCAGTAAATCGCTTTGTTGCAGGATTCATCGGTTCTCCATCTATGAACTTTATCAAAGGTCTGGCAATGGAAAAGGTAGGAATCCCTACATTCCGTACAGAGAACGACGGAGACATCCCAATCCCGGATTTCTTATGGAAAATCCTGAAACGTCAGGGCTATGTTGGAAGAAACATTGAACTCGGAATCCGTCCGGAACATTTTCTGGAAAAACCCGCAGAAGCAGATACCAGAGGAGAGTGGAAAATGGAAGTCACAGTCACAGCCAGAGAACTGCTTGGGGCAGAAGTAATTCTTCATTTCAATCACGATGGTCAGGACTGCTGTGCAAAAGTTTCCGGTGACAGTCTGCTTGATAAAGGCGATAAAGTAACACTCTGGATCGACATGGCATACATTTCAGCATTTGATCTGGAAACTCAGGAGAATATCACTCTGAGAAAAGGGATGTTTTCATAAGCAATGATATTGTTCAAAAGTTCAATATAAAACTCATAAAAACAGGAAAGGTGTTCAATACATGAAGAAGTTAAAAAACACAGGTGCCTACGCATACCTGTTTCCAAGCTTTCTGATCTTTGGAATCTTCTTATTCTACCCGTTTTTTAAGACTTTATACTTAAGTCTTTTTAAAACGAATAAGATGGGACAGGCAAAACTATTCGTAGGACTTGGCAACTACAAAGAATTATTACAGTCATCCTCATTCTGGAACAGTCTGGCAGTTACCCTGATCTTTGTTGTGATCGTAGTTGCAGTCAGTATGATCCTGGGACTTACAACAGCAGTCCTCTGCAACAAAACATTTCCGGGAATCCGTTTTTTCAGTACTGCATATGCACTGCCAATGGCAATCGCATCCAGTTCAGCAGCAATGATCTTCAAGATCATGCTTCATCCATCCGTAGGAATCATCAATAAGATTTTTCATCTGGATATCAACTGGGTCAGTGATCCGAAATACGCACTGATCTGCGTAGCAGTTCTTACTGCATGGCTTAACAGTGGAATCAACTTCCTGTATTTTTCAGCAGGATTAAGTAACATTGATGAAACTATTTATGAACGAGCTTCCGTAGACGGCGCAAGTTCATTCCAGAAATTCTACCGCCTGACACTTCCGGGACTGGCACCAATGATGTTCTACACATTAGTGGTAAACATCATTCAGGCATTCCAGTCATTCGGACAGGTCAAGATTCTGACACAGGGTGGTCCCGGAGAATCCACAAACCTGATAGTGTATTCCATTTACAGAGATGCCTTCTTTAACTATCGTTTCGGAAGTGCAGCAGCCCAGTCAGTGGTACTTTTCCTGATCGTGCTGGTACTTACTCTGGTAATGTTTAAAATTGAGAAAAAAGGAGTGAAATATTAATGTCACAGTTAGGCAGCATCACTGCTGAAAAAGAAAAACAGATGGATCTGGAACGCCAGAGGTTTCAGGAAGTAAAAGCAAAAATGCTGGCGCAGCAGAAATATAAAAGAGCGGCCAGAACTGCCGGCCACATTGTCTTAAATATTGTTGTGGCATTAATTGTTCTTCTGCCTCTTTTATATGCAGTAAGTATTGCATTTATGCCATCCGGTGAACTTTTTACTCTGGATATGAATATCCTGCCCAAACATCCGACATTGGAGAATTTCCGACAGGCACTGCAGAAGGTTCCACTGGTTCGTTTTGTAGTAAACTCTTTCCTGGTAGCAGGTCTCATCACTTTCGGACAGATCATTTCCTGTTCACTGGCAGCATTTTCCTTTTCCTTCCTGGACTTCAAAGGAAAAAATGTGCTGTTTATGCTGGTGATGGCAACTATGATGATTCCGGGAGAGGCAACGATTATTTCCAATTACCTGACAGTCAGCGGATGGAACTGGCTGGATTCCTATCAGGTACTGATCGTGCCCTATCTCACATCTGCAATGGGAATCTTTCTGTTCAGACAGTTTTATCTTACATTTCCGATTTCGCTGTATGAATCAGCGAAGATTGACGGCTGCTCCAATCTGCGATTTATCTGGCAGATTCTGATGCCGCTGACAAAATCAGCAATGGGAGCTATGGCAGTGTACACATTTATTAATGCATGGAATATGTACATGTGGCCATTACTTGTGACAGGATCAGACAAGATGCGTACTGTACAGATCGGTATCGGTATGCTGGACAGCGTAGACTCCCAGTCTATTACATTGATGATCGCAGGCGTAGTACTGATTATCCTTCCGTCCATTTCCATATTCATTGCAGGACAGAAGCAGCTGATCCGAGGTATGTTCTCAGGTGCCGTAAAAGGCTGAGAAATAGAGAAAACAAAAACAAACAACATGAAAAGAAAGAGGTAAGTTATGAAGCGTAAACTCGCAGTATTATTAACAGCAGCAACAGTATTCAGCGCAATTCTTCCAACTACCTGCATGGCAGCAGAGAAAAAGGCAGACATTCCGGAGGGAACAACGATTTCATTCTGGCACGCAATGGGCGGTGTCAACGGGGAAGCACTGGACTATCTGGTGAATAAATTTAATGAAGAAAATGAATATGGAATTAAAGTGGATTCTCAGTATCAGGGAGAATATGACGATGAGATCAATAAGTTAAAGAGTGCCCAGCTTGGAAATATGGGAGCTGATCTGGTGCAGATTTATGATATCGGAACCCGTTTCATGATCGATTCCGGATGGGTGATCCCAATGCAGGACATGATTGACAGCGAAGGATATGATGTATCTGATCTGGAACCAAATATCACAGCTTATTATACAGTAGATGATAAATTATATTCCATGCCATTTAACTCCTCTACACCGATTCTTTATTACAACAAGGATATGTTTGACAAAGCAGGTGTGACAGAGGTACCTACAAGCCTTGAGGGAATCGCAGAGGTTGCAGATGACCTTGTAAATAAAGGCGGTGCGGGAGAAGCATTATCCATGGGAATCTATGGATGGTTTTTCGAAGAGTTTATGTGCAAACAGGGTCTGCCATATGTAGATAACGGAAACGGACGTGAGGCAGCAGCTACAAAGGTTGCATTCGATGAAAACGGAGGTGCACTGAATATTCTTAATGAGTGGAAGAAACTTTATGACGCAGGCTATGCACCAAACGTAGGAAGAGGCGGAGATTCTGGACTTGCAGATTTCTCTTCCGGAAAAGCAGCTATGACATTAGGTTCCACAGCGTCCCTGAAACAGATTCTGCAGGATGTAAACGGTTCCTTTGAAGTAGGTACCGCATACTTCCCATCCATTACAGATGATGATAAAGGTGGTGTATCCATCGGTGGTGCTTCTCTCTGGATGCTTGACAACCAGGATGATGCAAAGAAAGCAGCTACATGGGAATTTGTAAAATATCTGGTATCTGCGGAATCACAGGCATACTGGAATGCACAGACAGGATACTTCCCTGTAACAACAGCAGCACATGACGAGCAGGTATTCAAAGACAACATTGCAAAATACCCACAGTTCCAGACAGCCATTGACCAGCTTCATGATTCTGCACCGGAATATGCAGGTGCACTTCTCAGTGTATTCCCGGAAGCACGTGCGATTGTAGAAACAGAGATTGAGAATATGCTCAACGGAAAAGAATCTGCAGAGGATGCGGTGAGCAAAATGGCTTCTGATATGAACAAATCCATCGAAGATTATAACTTGTTGAATGAATAAAAATATTGATAACAGTACATTGAGAAGTGTTATAATCATTCACAGGAAAAATATTTATACTTAAATGAGGACAGGGGGCTGCGTATGCGGTTCCCTGTTTATGAAGATTTACGGTAATTTCCCCAATATGACAGCTTGACTGTCCGGGTATTTTGCAAAAAAGCGGAGATGGAAAAGGTGAAATATATTATTGGGGGATATTGTAAATGAATTTTATATAAGAGAGGCATATAGAAATGACAGAAACAACAAAGAGAACAACAAAAGTATGGGCACACAGGGGTGCCAGCGGATACAGACCGGAGAACACTCTGGAAGCATTTGAACTTGCCATCAGACAGGGCGCAGACGGAATCGAAATGGATGTACATACTTCCGCAGACGGCGAACTCATCGTTATGCACGACGAAAACGTAGACCGCGTCACAGACGGAACCGGACTGATCAAAGATATGACACTGGCTCAATTGAAAGAATTAAAAGTCAGTACACCCGCAGAACCATCGGGAATTTATCACATTCCAACTCTGGCAGAAGTACTGGAGCTCATGCGCACCACAGACATGATGATAAACATTGAACTAAAGAACAGCATCTGCTTCTATCCGGGAATGGAAGAGAAGATTCTGAAACTGGTAAAAGAAATGAATATGGAAGACCAGCTGATCTATTCTTCCTTTAATCATTATAGTCTGTTACAGTTAAAACAGCTGAATGACCATGTACAGACCGGAATCCTTTTCAGTGACGGATGGGTAAATCCAGCCATGTACGCCAAAAATCTCGGAATCAACGCCGTACACCCTGCAGTTTATCACCTGAAATACCCACAGTTCATAAAAGAAGTCAAACGTGCCGGACTGAAAATGCACGTATGGACTGCCAACAAACCAGAACACATCCAGCTGGTAAAAGACGCAGGTGCAGAAGCAGTCATTACCAATTATCCGGACAGAGCGATTGAGATTATAGAGAAATAAAAAATTCCTGCCTGTTCATATGAAACTGTCATATGTTCAGGCAGGATTCTTTCTTGTATCATTATATAGATATTGTGGATTTTCAGAGTTTTCTGTTGCTATTTGAAAACCATTTCAGAAATTATTTCTGCAGTTTCTTAGCATGCTCAGATTTCGGCTCACAGGTAAGTTCAACACCCAGCTTACGGAATTCCAGGATATCCACTTGAGACAGAAGTACGGAAGTATGAACCTGGCAGCCTTTTAATTTTGGAATCTGTTGCAGGGCAAGCTTGGCATCTTCATTATCTGCGGCACTGATGGAAAGTGCGATCAGAGTCTCATCAGAGTGAAGTCTTGGGTTTTTGCTTCCGAGATATTCTGTTTTGAGTGCCTGAATCGGTCTTAATGCTTCCGGAGAGATAACATGTTTGTCATGCTCAATTCCTGCCAGTTCTTTCAGTGCATTCAGAAGCAGTGCTGAGGATGCCCCGAGAAGTTCAGAAGTCTTACCTGTAACAATACGTCCGTCAGGAAGTTCCAGGGCAGCAGCAGGTGCACCTGTTTCTTCTTCGCGTTTCAACGCAGCAGGAACCACCTTGCGTTCTTCGATGGTCACATGAGCCTGTTTCAGCAGAAGCTCAATCTTATAAACTTCTTCTTCGCGGCCTGTTCCGCGAACCAGAGCTTCCATGCTCTTATAATATCTGCGGATGATCTCCTGACGTGCAGCTTCCTTGCAGACTTCATCATCAACGATGCAGTTACCGGCCATATTAACGCCCATATCTGTGGGAGATTTGTAAGGGCACTCGCCCATGATCTTTTCAAACATAGCCTGAAGAACAGGGAAAACTTCAACGTCACGGTTGTAGTTAATAGTAGTCTCACCATATGCTTCCAGATGGAACGGGTCGATCATGTTCACATCATTTAAGTCAGCAGTAGCTGCTTCATATGCCAGATTTACCGGATGCTTCAGCGGGATATTCCAGATTGGGAAAGTTTCAAATTTGGCATATCCTGCCTTGACACCGCGCTTGTATTCATGGTAAAGCTGAGAAAGGCAGGTGGCCATTTTTCCGCTTCCGGGTCCTGGAGCAGTGATGACAACCAGTGGTCTTGTTGTTTCGATATAATCGTTCTTGCCATATCCCTCATCACTTACAATAAAGGAAGTATTATTCGGATAACCCGGGATCAGATAAAGCACGTATACTTTGATTCCAAGCTTCTCCAGACGTTTCTTAAACGCATCTGCGCTTTCCTGTCCGGAATACTGGGTGATGCAGACACTTCCGACATAGAGTCCGCGCTCGGTAAATACTTCCATAAGGCGGAGTACATCTTCATCATAAGTGATACCAAGGTCACCTCTGACTTTATTTTTATCAATATCAGCGGCGCTGATTACAATAACGATCTCTGCCTGATCAGAAAGCTGCATCAGCATACGCAGTTTGCTGTCCGGCTCAAATCCCGGAAGAACTCTGGAAGCATGGTAGTCATCAAAAAGCTTGCCGCCAAATTCCAGATAAAGTTTGTTTCCAAACTGGTTAATACGTTCCCGAATATGTTCGGACTGCATTTTCAGATACTTGTCGTTGTCAAATCCTATCTTCATTTGTTCATTTCCTTTCCTCATCACATTTTTAGTACTGCTCATTTAGAATATCCCGGGACATACAGCGCAAATTTATGCGGTCAGCATAAATTCTGTGTATTGCGGAGTGCATTACCGGGAACGAAATGAGCAGTAATCAGTTTGTCAATAGTATACTACAAATAAAGCCATTTGTAACAGGTGAATTTGTAAAACTTCATATAAATTTTATAGGGTTTATAGAAAGATATGCACAACCGGACACAATTTTCACAATCTCGCAGTTGATTTATACCCGAATTCTCTTTATAATAAGAACGATAACGTTTAGGAGGAATGAAATGGATAATCATATGGATAACAATCCGAATGGCAATCGTCCTGATAATAATAAAGGTCCGGGCAGACAGGACCCGAACAAGAATCATCAGTCGATACTGGCCTTTCTGGTATGCCTCCTGGTAACTCTGGTATGTTTCGCCATGTTTACCAATATGCTCAAGGATAATTCGAGTGAGATCACTTATGATAAATTTATTGAGATGGTAGATGATGGAGATGTGAAAGAGGTTACGCTTCAGTCAAATACACTGACGATCACGCCGAAACATCAGTCATCAGGATTTTCAGAAGAAGTTTATTATGCCAATCAGATGGAGTCAGTAGATAAGCTGACGGAGAGACTTGAGGGAACAGGAATCAAGTTTGAGTATAAGAAGCCGGATGCAGCAGGGGAAATTATTTCTATGCTGGTCAGTGTGCTTCTGCCAACGATTCTGCTCTTTGTACTTCTGACGGTATTTATGCGCCGCATGAATAAGGGCGGCGGAATGATGGGCGTTGGAAAGAGCCGCGCCAAAGCCTACATTCAGAAAGATACAGGAATTACTTTCAGGGATGTGGCAGGGCAGGATGAGGCCAAGGAATCACTGCAGGAGGTGGTGGATTTCCTGCATAATCCCGGCAAATATACCACCATCGGAGCGAAGCTGCCGAAAGGAGCTTTGCTTGTAGGACCTCCGGGAACCGGTAAAACACTTCTGGCAAAGGCAGTAGCAGGAGAGGCACATGTGCCGTTTTTCTCTCTGTCAGGTTCTGAGTTTGTGGAGATGTTTGTAGGTGTGGGTGCATCACGTGTCCGTGATCTCTTTGAGGAAGCAAAGAAGAATGCACCATGTATCATTTTTATTGATGAGATTGATGCAATCGGAAAGAGCCGAGATTCTCATTATGGCGGCGGCAATGATGAGCGCGAGCAGACCCTGAACCAGCTTCTTGCGGAAATGGACGGATTTGACACTTCAAAGGGACTTCTGATCCTGGCTGCTACCAACCGTCCGGAGGTTCTTGATCCGGCACTTCTTCGTCCGGGACGTTTTGACAGACGTGTCATTGTGGACAGACCGGATCTGAAGGGAAGAATCGAGATCCTGAAGGTTCATGCAAGAAATGTACATCTGGATGAGACTGTTGATTTTGAAAACATTGCACTTGCAACTTCCGGGGCAGTGGGTTCGGATCTGGCTAATATGATCAACGAGGCTGCTATCCTTGCTGTTAAGAGTGGACGCAGCGCAGTATCCCAGAAAGATCTTCTCGAAGCTGTTGAAGTAGTTCTGGTAGGTAAAGAGAAGAAGGACAGGATCCTCAGTGCACAGGAGCGCAGGATCGTATCCTATCATGAGGTAGGACATGCACTGGTAAGCGCCCTGCAGAAAGATGCAGAGCCTGTACAGAAGATTACTATTGTGCCGAGAACAATGGGGGCACTTGGTTATGTAATGCAGGTACCCGAGGAGGAGAAATATCTTAATACAAAGAAGGAACTGGAAGCAATGCTTGTGGGATATCTTGGCGGACGCGCAGCAGAGGAACTGGTATTTGATACTGTCACAACCGGGGCAGCCAATGATATTGAGCAGGCTACCAAAGTGGCAAGAGCCATGATTACACAATATGGTATGTCTGATAAATTCGGACTTATGGGTCTGGCTACACAGGAGAGTCAGTATCTCAGCGGAAGAGCAGTGTTAAACTGCGGCGATGACACTGCCACAGAGGTTGACCATGAGGTGATGATACTTCTGCATAATTCCTATGAAGAAGCAAAGAGACTGATCGGCAGTCACAGAGAAGCACTTGATAAGATTGCTGCTTATCTGATCCGCAGGGAAACCATTACAGGTAAGGAATTTATGAAGATTTTCCATGCGGTAGAGCGTGGAATCGAGATTCCGGAAAATCTGGATGATCTGGTAATTCCGGAGGAAAAACAGAATACAGTAACGCTGGATAAGCCAGAGATTCAGTGATACAATAACAGAGTCGGAAATGAAATAATTTCCGGCTCTGTTTGCGTATCACAGGGAATTACGCTGTAATATCTCATGGATACGAAAAGCGTTCAGGGCAGGACTTTTTTGTATAGAGGAGAGTTTATGTTTCAGATAGAAGAAGAACTGAAAAAACTTCCGGGTAAGCCGGGGGTTTATATTATGCATGGGGAGAAGGACGAGATCATCTATGTTGGAAAAGCCGTCAGTCTGAAAAACAGGGTGCGTCAATATTTCCAGAGCAGCAGAAATAAGGGCGCAAAGATTGAACAGATGGTTACCCATATCACCAGATTTGAGTATATTATCACAGATTCGGAACTGGAAGCCCTTGTGCTGGAGTGTAATCTGATCAAGGAGCACAGACCGAAATATAATACCATGCTCAAAGATGATAAGAGTTATCCGTTTATCAAAGTCACAGTAAATGAGGAATATCCCAGAGTTCTTTTTGCCAGAAGAATGAAGAAAGACAAGGCGAAATATTTCGGACCATATACAAGTGCCGGGGCTGTAAAAGATGTGATCGAGCTTGTGCGAAAACTTTATAAGGTGCGCTCCTGTAATCGTGTACTGCCAAGAGATTGTGGGAAGGACCGTCCATGTCTGTACTATCACATGAAACAATGCAGTGCGCCATGCCAGGGCTATGTGAGTTCAGAAGAATATAAGAAAAATATCGCAGAACTGTTGAAATTTCTCAATGGAGACTTTAAGGATACGATTGATATGCTTACCGACAAAATGATGGCAGCTTCCGAAGAAATGCGTTTCGAGGATGCCATGGAATACCGGGATCTGATCCGCAGTATCCAGAAGATCGGAGAACGTCAGAAAATTACAGGTTACGGAGAGGAAGATAAGGATATCATCGCAGTTGCCATGGATGAAAGCCTTGATCTGCGGGAGCAGGATGCTGTTGTACAGGTATTCTTTGTCCGGGGAGGTAAACTGATCGGGCGGGAGCATTTCTATCTGCGTGTGGCGCGTGGCGATACAAAGGCTCAGGTATTATCCAGCTTTATGAAGCAATTTTATGCCGGAACTCCGTTTATCCCACGTGAGATCATGCTGCAAAAAGAAATCGAAGATGCCAAGATCATAGAGGAATGGCTTACAGATCGAAGAAAGCAGCGAGTCTATATCAGGGTACCGAAGAAAGGTACGAAAGAGAAGCTGGTAGAGCTGGCAGAAGAGAATGCAAAGATGGTTCTGGATAAAGACAGAGAGCGTATCAAACGTGAAGAAGGAAGAACCATCGGAGCAGTTCATGAAGTGGAAGAGTGGCTTGGACTGTCGGGAATCAGGCGTATGGAGGCTTATGATATCTCCAATATCAGTGGTTTTGAATCTGTAGGTTCCATGGTTGTCTATGAGAAAGGAAAGCCAAAGCGCAGTGATTACCGCAAATTTAAAATAAAGTGGGTTCAGGGACCGAACGATTATGCAAGCATGGAAGAAGTACTTACCAGACGATTTACTCATGAGGGAAAAGATGAGTTTGACAGCTTTTCTATTATGCCGGATCTGATCCTGATGGATGGTGGAAGAGGACAGGTGAATATTGCGTTAAAAGTCCTGGAAATTCTGGGAATAGAGATTCCTGTCTGTGGTATGGTCAAGGATGACCATCACAGAACCAGAGGACTGTATTACAATAATCTTGAAATTCCCATTGATACAGACAGTGAAGGCTTCCGCCTGATCACCAGAATCCAGGATGAGGCGCACCGTTTTGCCATTGAATTTCACCGATCTCTGAGAAGTAAAGAACAGGTGCATTCCCTGTTGGATGATATCTCTGGTATCGGTGAAACCAGGCGGAAAGCATTGATGCGGAAATTTAAATCCATTGAGAATATCAGAGATGCATCATTGGAAGAACTTGCGGAGACAGAAAGCATGAATGCAGGAAGTGCACAGAAAGTTTATGAATTTTTTCATGGAGCTAGTACATCGTTTTCGAAATAACTATACCACTCACTTGTCTGCGAATCCGATT
>OHAI01001083.1_pt1 | contig 21433 bp, 11 predicted proteins | sample 1577091 | NCBI WGS metagenome assembly OHAI01 (sample SAMEA3541548, study PRJEB24748) | human gut metagenome | biome: human gut; feature: human-associated habitat; material: faeces | place: China | collected 2012
TGCCACAAAGTAGCTGCTTCTTCAGCTGGTTTAAAGCCCTTTCCTTTACGAGTGTGTATGTGCAGCAGTTTAGGGCCCTTCATGTCCTTTATTTCTTTCAGAACCTTTGTCAAGGCAGTGACATCGTGTCCATCCACCGGACCAAAATAACGGATATTCAGTCCCTCAAAGATGTTCTGCTGCTGCATCAGCATGGACTTCAGGCTGTTGTTGAAACGTATCAGGCTCTTACGCCGTTCATCGTTTAGGATTCCCCAGCGGTAAAGCTTTCTCGATAAGGCATTTCTCAACCGGTTATATCCCTCGGAGGTATGCAGATTCAATAAATACTGCTTCATTCCACCCACACTGCGGTCGATGGCCATATTGTTATCGTTCAGGATAATCAGCAGATTATTGGGAGTAGAAGAAGCGTTGTTCAATCCTTCAAAAGCCAGACCGCCACTCATGGAACCGTCGCCAATAACGGCCACCACATGACGGTTATCTTCTCCTTTCCGCGCGGCTGCCACTGCCATACCCAATGCAGCCGAAATAGAATTCGACGCATGTCCACACGTAAAAGTATCATATTCACTTTCTGAAGGAGAAGGGAAAGGACAAATACCATTCAACTTACGATTGGTACAGAAACGGTCACGACGGCCAGTCAGAATCTTATGTCCGTATGCCTGATGTCCTACATCCCAAACGATACGGTCGTAAGGAGTCTGGTACACATAATGAAGAGCCACAGTCAGTTCTATCACCCCCAAACTGGAACCAAAATGTCCCGGATTACGAGACAATTCATCTATAATCTTATTTCTAAGCTGATTACAGACCTCTGGCAACGCTTCGACAGAAAGTTTCCGTAAATCCTCTGGGCTATCTATCTTATTCAGCAAATCGTATGAAGTCGTCTGTTCCATCCTGTTCCTCATTAACTTTAATCGCACAAAAATAGCATAAATATATATAATGTACTTACATTTGCAGTAAATTTTCTCTTGCCATGGAATTCAGAACCAAAGTTGAACTACCCGCCAAAGGTCCCAAAATTCAGCATACCGACCGGCTGATGATATGGGGTTCCTGTTTTTCCGAACATATCGGGAACTTACTGGCTGAACATAAATTCAATTGCGATGTGAACCCTTTCGGGGTTTTGTATAACCCCATGTCAATAGCGACTTCCATACAATGCTTATTGAAAAAGGCTCTCTACCGAAAAGAAGATTTACGTGAAGAGCAAGGAGGATGGTACAGTCTGATGCACCACAGTACCTTTTCATCTCACGAAGCGGAAGATTGTCTGCAGAAAATCAATCAACGCATCGCACAAGGGCATGAAAATCTGAAGCAAGCCGACTGGATTATTTTCACATGGGGGTCATCCTTCGTCTATATCTGGAAAGAAAATGGGGAAATTGTAGGTAACTGTCATAAGCTTCCTTCCCGGTTATTTGAACGTAGGATGGTCAGTGCCGATGAAATAACTGCCATATATTTACCTTTATTACAGGAGCTGAAAGCAGTACGTCCGAATCTGCAATGTCTCTTTACTGTCAGCCCGATACGTCACCTCAAAGACGGTTTGCATGGCAACCAACTCAGTAAGGCGAATTTACTCATCGCAATTGACCAGATTTGTCGTCAGATGGATTTCTGCCACTATTTTCCTTCTTATGAGATTATGATAGATGAGCTACGTGATTATCGTTTCTATGCTGACGATATGATGCATCCCAGTCCGCTTGCCATTCAGTATATCTGGGAATGTTTCTGCGATTGCTATTTTACACCTTCTACTCTCTCATTCCTGAAAGAATGGAACAAAATACGTCAGGGACTGGCTCACCGTCCTTTTAATCCTGAATCAGAAGCCTACCAAACCTTTTTAAGTCAAATACTGTTAAAGATAGAGGACTTAAAAGAAAAATTACCGTACTTAGATGTTCAAAAGGAAATAAAGTTATGTCAAGCACAATTGAAGAAATAGCCTCCATTTTAGGAGCTCAACGCATAGGAACTACCTCCTCTACAATCGACTGGATTCTAACTGACAGCCGGTCATTGTGTTTTCCGGAAGAGACACTGTTCTTTGCCTTAAAGACAAAACGCAATGACGGACATAAATATATCCCGGATCTTTACCAGAAAGGGGTACGTAATTTCGTAGTCAACGAAATACCGGAAGCAGCCTCATCATATACTGATGCAAATTTCCTGATTGTACCCAACCCGCTGAAAAGCTTACAACGTCTGGCATCCAAACACAGAGAACAATTTCAGGTGCCGGTCATTGGTATCACGGGAAGTAATGGAAAGACTGTGGTAAAAGAATGGTTATACCAGATACTAAGTCCCGACCGTACCATCACCCGTTCTCCAAGAAGCTATAACTCACAAATTGGAGTGCCTCTTTCCGTATGGCTGATGAATGAACACACGGAATTGGGTATTTTTGAAGCCGGTATTTCCGAAATGGGTGAGATGGAAGCATTACGCCCTATTATCCAACCCACCATTGGTATTCTGACCAACATCGGAGGAGCACATCAGGAAAACTTCTCTTCCGTACAAGACAAGTGTATGGAGAAACTGCAGTTGTTCAAGGACTGCGACGTGATTGTGTACAACGGTGACAACGAACTTATCACCAGCTGTGTGACCAAATCACTGTTTACAGCCCGTGAGATTGCCTGGTCAACCAAAGACTCCGAACGCCCGCTTTTCATTGAGAAAATTCTGAAAGACGATACGGGAACCACCATCAAATACCGCTACTTAGGATTCTTCAAGGAATATCGCATCCCATTCATTGACGATGCATCCATTGAAAACTCACTCAACTGTCTGGCTGTAGCACTTTACCTCATGGTACCCCCTGAAACGATTGCCGAACGAATGCTTCATCTGGAACCCATAGCTATGCGACTGGAGGTAAAAGAGGGTAAGAACGGTTGTACATTAATTAATGACAGTTATAATTCAGACTTTGCCTCACTCGACATTGCACTCGATTTTATGATGAGACGCTCGGAAGACAAGAACCGGAAACGTACACTCATCCTGTCGGACATACTGGAAAGTGGACAAACAAGCAAACTATTATACAGACAAGTAGCCGACCTGGTTCATAGCCGGAAAGTAGATCATATTATCGGAGTCGGTGAAGAAATCCCTGCCGCAGCCAATCGGTTTGAAATACAGAAAGACTTCTTTACCAACACTTCCGAACTTTTGAATTCCGGTTTGCTGAACCAGTTGCATAACGAAGATATTCTGATAAAAGGGGCACGTGTATTCCACTTCGATGACATTACGGATGCGTTGGAACTGAAGGTACACGAAACCATCTTGGAAATCAACCTGAATGCACTGGTAGACAACCTGAACTACTACCGTAACAAGCTGAAACCGGAGACTAAAATCGTTTGTATGGTAAAAGCCTCAGCCTATGGGGCCGGTTCATTTGAAATTGCCAAGACACTGGAAGACCAGCGAGTAGACTATCTCGCAGTGGCTGTGGCCGATGAAGGAGCCGATTTGCGTAAAGCAGGTATCAACAGTTCCATCATCATCATGAACCCGGAAATCACGGCTTTCAAAACGATGTTTGATTATCGACTGGAACCGGAAGTATACAGTTTCCACCTACTGGAAGAACTTATCAAAGCTGCGGAACGTGAAGGAGTCAGCAATTTCCCGATTCATATCAAGATTGATACAGGTATGCATCGGTTAGGATTTGCTCCAAGCGAAATCCCGCAACTCATACAGCGCCTGCAGAAACAGAGTGCAGTCATCCCTCGTTCCGTATTCTCTCACTTAGTGGGTAGTGATGCAGAACGTTTTGATGCCTTCACACGCCATCAGATAGAAACGTTCGAAGCAGCTTCGACCACGCTTCAGGAAGGTTTCAAGCACAAGATTATTCGTCATATCTGTAATACGGCAGGTATTGAGCGTTATCCGGGTGCACAATTCGACATGGTCCGCCTGGGAATCGGATTATATGGAGTAGATCCGTTTACCAACAAGATGTTGCACAATGTCACTACCCTGAAAACAACCATTCTGCAAATCCACGAGGTACCGGCAGATGAAACTGTAGGCTACAGCCGTAAAGGCGTGCTGACACGTGATTCACGCATTGCGGCCATCCCCATCGGATATGCCGACGGATTAAACCGCCATCTGGGTAACGGACATGCCTACTGTCTGGTAAACGGACAGAAAGCCCCCTACGTAGGAAATATCTGTATGGATGTATGTATGATTGATGTAACGGATATTGATTGTAAGGAAGGCGACAAAGCCATTATCTTCGGCGATGACCTCCCGGTAACAGTACTTTCCGATATACTGGAAACGATTCCGTATGAAATCCTGACCAGCGTATCAAACCGTGTAAAGAGAGTCTACTACCAAGATTAATTTGCTATTTCATTCATAACAATACGGCCCTCGACGAAGAAATTAATCATCTTACGTCGAGGGCCGTATTCCAATAGAATCACATACAATTATTTACCATAATCCTCATACATCATCAACAAGTGAGAGGAACTCCAGCTAAAATGTGGAGCTTGTAAGCGTTTTCCATCATGTGTTCCATAATTTTCATGTATAGGAGCATCCTCCTTTAATCCTTGACAACGCTCAAAGACTTGTTCCGTGTATTGATCCGCCAAATCATTATAACCGTAATTTCTCAGTCCCCTAATAGCCTGGTACGTCTGATCTAACCAGATTGGTCCTCTCCAATAACCATTCGAATCACACTTCGGATTATCAGCAGCAGCTGTTGGGAAAGGAATATAAGTAGAGAATTTGGCTGTATCTGTTAATAAAACAAGAGCCTTCTCCATTTGTTTTTTTTCAGCGATTTGTACCCAGAATGGAGTATATCCCTCGCAACCAGGCTCTTCAATAAAACTTCCATCTTTCAAACGTCTGTCACAGAACCATCCAATTTTCTCATCAAAGAAGTAATCTGCTATTTTATCACTGTAATCAGGGCCGTCAAACTCGACTCCAATCAACGCAGCAAATTTTTTCAACAGTTTACATTCATAAGCTAAATAGGCATTCAAATCCACACTTTCCTGGTCCATACTCCAGGCATCTTCTGCATTCTTCAACATTTGAGTATTATCAAAACGAATTGCGTTATCCATTCCACTTTCCCATGCAGCAGCCTCAAGTGTACCATCTGTGGAACCAAATTCACAAATGCCATTCTGATTATGATCACGCTTAGTATACCACCATTTATAATAAGCTAACAACTGCGGGTACATTTCTTTTACAAAAGCCGTATCCTGCGTATGTGTAAAGATTTCATCTACAGCCCAGCACACCAATGGAGGTTTACTATCACGTGCATTATTTTCTGCAGAATTTGTATAAATACAATCAATTATCATACCGTCTGGTAACTGATAATCGAACATTGCACGAATATTATTTTTAGCCAACTCTGGAGCAAAACCCGCCAAAGCAGCAGAGAAACGCCAGCTATCCCATGCCCAGAATCCCACAAAATAACCTACCGCATGACTCGGAATTACCCCTTCATGCAACAACCCTTCTCGATGCGTACGCCAATTAGAAATCAATGTCACAATTGATTTTACCGCAATGCGATCATACTCAGGCTTCATATCTGTCCGAAGAATTTTCTGAAGATAACCATTCCAACGATCCGCATTCGCTTGTAATTCCTGAGACGGATTATGCAACAATGACTGTACACGCTGCTCATAAGCTGGAAGCTCTTTTTCTGAAACGAAGAAAGAAATTGCTACATCGGTCTTTTTACAACCAGGCTGCGTTTGTGCAATATAGTTTTTACCATCACAAGACAGCGTAATATCCGAATCAAAAGTAAGCGTAATAATCTCACCATCCTGATGACGAGCAGTAAGCACATTCCGCTCTACCTCTAATTTTACACTGCCACTCCATTGTTTACCAGTAAAACACAGTCCCTTCTCCGAATTAGTTTCCACCTGCAACAAGGCCGTAGAAGAATCTATAAAATTCATTCGCTGGTCAATCTTCGCATCGGCGGAAACAGAAGACATATAAACTTCTCCGGGAAAATAAGACGTAGAATCGGGTGTCATCTCTGACGTCTCCCCAATAAGTCCTGCTACTACAGCCGACTGTGCAAACCATATTCTATGATCAATACTAAAAGGGCCACAAAATCCATTCACCCATTTATCTTGCTGAGGAATGGTAAATCCCATCCATGAACCAGCATCCGTAAAACACCCCACACGACGTGTTGTCGAATCAGGCGTAATCTCAATGTCAAGTATATTGCCGAATTCATAACGAGTTCGTTCTTGTGCAAGCTCTTTCTGCGAGCCATTTACACAGGCTGAAAATCCAGCTATTACTCCCGACAATAATAAAAGTCGTATTATATTATTTTTCATGAACTATCACGTTTAAAAACTTTTTATCAGAAAAATCTCTTATGTGCCTGCGAAACAGGGTCTGTCTCAGGCTGTAAAGGCTGAAGTACAAAACTATACTGCCAAGCATGAGGAGTTATAGTATATTCAGAGTGTACATGTGCTCCCCATGTATTATCTCCTCCTACACCCATTTGACGATGATCAATATTCAACCATACGAGATCTTGTTTTTCTATGCTTCCACCATGACGACGCTCCACATTAAACGGTCGATAATCAATATCACTCTGCGGGAAATTCCATGCACTTACATTCAACGGCTCTTCTCCAGTTATAAGTAGGCCTTCTCCCGTTTGATTTCGCAATGCTACCCAGCGAACATCGCATTTATTGGCACTCTCTTGAGCACGGACATACGGATGATATTGCTCCCACACGTTGGCCTTATACACTCCTATAAGCGCACTATTCTTACGGTCAGCATAATTCTCGTGCGGGCCACGTCCTAACCATGTCATCATATCATACTCTGCAGGTAAAATCATACGCATTCCTAAGCGAGGCATTTCAGGCAACACCTTCTCTCCAGGAACAAATGACATAGTAACCTTTACCACCCCATCAGGACGAATGGTATATTTTACATTCAAATCAGCATCTTGCTCTTCCATACGATAGCACGCTGTCACATTTGCCCATTGCTTATCTGGTGCTTCTTCCAGCTTCAAATCTTTCAAACGCGCATTTTTCCCTGCATGATGCCACAAAATGATAAAGGTGAAGCTTTGACAGGACCGCTTGGAAGATACGATACTTTCCGTCTGAATGCAAAATTTGCTATCGGGAAAAGAGGAACAGTCAAAGCCGGAGACACAACAGAGGTTAAAATCGACTCACCAATTGATATCAAATCACAGGATTTTGAGATTAAAGATCCAAGTGATAACTTGGTTGCCAAGGCAAAAGTTGATGCAGCTACTGGTAAAATTATCTTGACCTTTACAAAATATGTAGAAACAAAAGACGATGTATCCGGTTCATTCTTCTTCTATGCTCAAGTCAATAAAGTGAAATTTCCAAATGATGGAGAAGTTCCGGTTAAAGTCTCTGTAAATGATAAGGAGAAATTCACTGGTAAAGTTACAAGTGGAACAATTGGTGGAGGATACCGCTACTCTATCATTAAATCAGGTTGGAGCGAAGCAGGCAACAAAGAGCTTGGCTTCCGAATTTCTGTAAATAGAACCAACGAAGTTATCAACGATGCTGTTGTTACAGATACCTTGAAATCAGCAGGTATCACATACAAACAAGGAAGCTTCAAGATTAAAAAAGGAACTTGGGAATATACCAATGGTAAATGGGTACTCAAGAACGCAAAAGATGTTACCGCTAACTATAAAGTGAATATTAATGGAAATTCATTTACGATCAATCTAGGTAACATTACTGCAGACGACCAATTTGCAATTGAATATTCGGCAGATGTGAACTATACTGTTGTTGATGGTGAAAAAATTCTTAACCAAGCTACTATTAAGGGAAGCAATAAGGATGAATACGCATCAAACAGTACAGTGAAAATCCAAATTGCCGGTGGTGAAGGGATTGGTTACGAATTTAGTATCAAAGTTACTAAGGTAGACGAACAAAACGGCCCTCTTAAAGGTGCAAAATTCCAAGTTGTTCGTCAGGCAACTGGTCAAGTTATTGGTGAATTCGAATCAGATGCGAATGGTGAATTTACTGTTAAGAACATCTTACGCGATAAATATATCATCAAAGAAATTTCAGCTCCAGAAGGTTATGACTTGGCAGCAGATACTGTTGTTGAAGCTGGTGAATTTAAAACACCAACGAAACCTGTTAGCAAAACCATTGTAGACAAGAAAGAGAAGCCGAAAAAAACCCAAGCAACTATCGAATTGGATAAAATTCTTACAGGTCGGCCACTCCAAGACGGTGAATTCAATTTTGAATTGTACGAAGGCGAAAATAAACTTCAAACAACTACTAACAAAAGCGGGAAAATTACATTTGCACCGATTGAGTACACTGAAGAAGGTGAACACACTTACACTGTGAAGGAAGTGAAGGGCGACAATGCCACTATTACTTATGATGCTTCTGAAAAACAAGTGACTGTTAAAGTTACTCGTGATGGAGATGCCTTGAAGGCAGAAGTCGTCTATCCAGAAAGCAAAACCTTTACCAATGCCTTTACACCAAACGCAACAACTGCAACAATTGAGTTGACGAAAGAGTTGACAGGTCGTGACTTGGTAGATGGAGAATTTAGCTTTGAATTGTACGAGGGTGCTAACAAGCTTCAAACTGTTACAAACAAAAACGGAAAAGTAACATTTGCACCAATTGAGTACACCGAAGAAGGTGAACACACCTACACTGTTAAAGAAGCAACTGGAAATACCCCAGGTATTACCTATGACAAGACTGATAAACAAGTAATTGTTAAGGTGAAAAAAGATGGCGACAATCTGAAAGCAGATGTAGTGTATCCAGAAAATAAAACCTTCTCAAATACTTATACGGCTCCTCAACCAGCAAAAGCTAAAATTTCAGCTAGTAAGATTTTAGAAGGTGCTGAATTGAAGAATGGCGAATTCAATTTCCAATTGTTGGATGAAACCGGAAAAGTTCTTCAAACAAAACAAAATGCTGCAGATGGTACGGTAACCTTTGATGACATTTCATATTCATCAGAGGACGCAGGAAAAACTTTCCACTACACGATCAAAGAAGTCATTCCTGAAAGCAAAACAAAAGGAATGACCTACGATGAAGGAAGTATTGATGCGACCGTAACTGTCACAAAAGATGATGCAAGTAATACACTCAAAGCTTCTGTGGCATATGGTGATAAGAAGTCATTCACTAACAAATTGGTAACAACTTCCATTCCACCAACTCCTCCGACGGTTGACAAACCTGAATTGAAACTCTACAGCATCCAATTGCACAAAGTGAATCAAGAAGGAAAAGCTCTTGTTGGTGCCGTATTCGGTCTCTTTGAAGCCGATGGTACGACTCCTGTAGCGAACCCTTATGGACAAGGTCAAGCGACTGCAACTTCTGATGCGAATGGTCTTGTAACCTTTACAGGATTAGAAGCAAAAGATTATGTAGTAAGAGAACTTACAGCTCCAGACGGTTACCAATTATCAGATGAAGTCATCAAGATCGCAGCTAGTGATTTGGTTGCTTCAAACAATGTAGTGGATAAAGGAAATGTCGTTAACAAACCGTTCACTTCAATTCCACCAACTCCTCCAACTGTTGACAAACCTGAATTAAAACTCTACAACATTCAATTGCACAAGGTAAGTGAAGAAGGTAAAGGTCTTCTAGGAGCGGTATTTGGACTCTATGAGGCAGATGGTACAACTCCAGTAGCTAACCCATATGGTGAAGGTCAAGCGACTGCTACTTCTGATGAGAAAGGTCTTGTAACTTTCATTGGATTTGAAGCGAAAGATTATGTCATCAAGGAATTGACAGCTCCAACTGGATACCAATTGTTAACGAATCCTATCACAGTTTCAGCTAGTGATTTTACCCAAGCTAAAGATTTGGTTGTGGATAAAGGGAATGTAGTGAATAATAAAATTCCACCATATACTCCACCAACACCATCAACTAACAAACCAAATGAGAAACCCAAAACTGACAAACCTAAAGGGCATCAGCCTTCTGGAAGTCAACCAAAAGAAGACAAGGAACGAATCCTTCCTTCTACAGGTGAAACAGTCAGCGTTGGACTTCTTGTAACAGGACTTGCCCTTGCAGGTGCTGGAAGTACACTTGTTAGAAAACGTGATGAATAATTTGTAAAATAGGATCATCTAGATTGATTAGATGATTCTGTTTTTTTATATGTGATAAGTTTTATTTATCGTCTTCTTTAAAAATACATATTAGACACTATCACTAATGGGTGGTAAGATAAGTAGTAGTTAAAATGAAGGAGGAATGAATATGTGCAGAACAATTGTTGGAGTATCCGCTAATCTCTGTCCGGTTGACCCGGAAGGGAAAAACCTTCATTCCTCCGTGTCTAGTCAATTTGCGGAAGGAATCCGTCAAGCAGGTGGGCTTCCAATGGTCATTCCAATGGGAGATCCTTCCTTGGTTAAGGACTATGTTGAAACGATTGACAAATTGATCTTAAGTGGAGGCCAAAATGTCGATCCTAGTCTCTATGGCGAAGAAAAAACGATCGAAAGCGATGATTATAATATCGAACGGGATCAATTTGAGCTTGCCCTACTGAAGGAAGCAGTTCGCCAAAACAAACCGGTTCTAGGAATCTGCCGTGGGGTTCAGTTGATCAATGTGGCTTTTGGAGGAACACTCAACCAAGAGATCGAAGGACATTGGCAAGGACTTCCGTTTGGGACTTCCCATTCTATCGAGACTAAAAAAGGCAGTGTGGTGGAGCAACTCTTTGGACAGGCTAGTCGGATCAATTCCGTGCACCGTCAAAGTATCAAGGATCTTGCACCAAATTTCCGTGCAACCGCCTTTGATCCGCGTGATCACACCATCGAAGCGATTGAAGCAGTAGACGGCCATCGGATTATGGGCTTGCAATGGCATCCAGAATACTTGGTCAATGAAGAAAAAGGGAATTTAGAACTCTTCCGTTATTTATTACAGGAATTATAAGAAAAAGAGAGGTTGAATTGGTATCAGCCTCTCTTTTGGTATGGTTATTACTATCTAGAAATAGTAAGGGTTTTGTGCTAGAATAGGAACTACAATTGGGAGGTATTGATAGAAATGAAACTTGCTAAGACAATGAACCTTAACTATTTATGGTTGCTTCTAGGTTCTTATTTTGTGGCCATGATGGTCAATCTATTGAGTTTTTCAACAAAGGAATTATTTCTAGAACTGGGTAAAGTGGGATGGGCCCATACAGTCCTTGCTTTGCTCATTAGTTATCCTATTCTTTGGTTTTTGACGGAGAGCAAGAAGTATATCTGCATACAAAAATTGAATCTCTGGTTCGCGGCAGGTATCCTACTTATTTCTATTTTGAAAAGTCCGAGTCTCTTTATGTCATTGGGCCTAGTGTTGCTCTCACTGGTCTTGTTTCTATATTTTTATTTAGGAAAAGAAAAAATCGCTTATATCTTCTTAGCGGTAGATGTCTTGTCTTTTCCGAAATTATTGCTACAAACCAGTGCCAATCTTCAAGATAAGGAACTGGGAATCTTTACGTTTACGATTTCTGAATCGAAGTTACCCACTTTGATTTGGCCAGTATTAGTAGCTGTCCTCGTTGCCGTCCTGATCGGTTTTCTTCTCTCAAAGGTTTCTTTGGCTAAAGTTAATGAAACCTGGGTTCGAAGACTCACAGTGGTGACAATAATAGGTGGTATTTTCTATGTGCTCTATCTATCGATTGTTGCCTATTATAAGATTAAAGCCAACGCGGTCTCTTCTTTTGATATTGGAATCTTTTCACAGATGTTTGAGAGAATGAGACATGATTTTTCACAAGTTACCACCCTTGAAAGAGATAGGGCCTTATCGCATTTCGGAGTCCATATTTCTCCTATTTATTATTTGATTTTGCCCTTCTATATGCTATTTCCTTATGTGGAAACATTAGATATCGCTCAAACAGTGATTGTCTTTTCTGCAGTTATCCCGCTTTGTTTGATTCTAAAGAAAATACAATTGCCAAAAGTCATGAAGCCACTCGTGCTTGCCCTCTTTTTTGTGACTCCGGTTATGACAACGAGTGGTGGATTCCATTTGCATGAAAATTGTTTTTTGCCACCATTACTACTCTGGTTGTTCTACAGCCTGATTTCTCAGTGGCGTGGAAGAACTATCTTGTTCACCTTGTTGCTCCTTTTTGTGAAAGAGGATGCCTTTGTCTACGTGCTGTCCTTAGGACTTTATTTTGCGTTTCAACATCGTTTTATCTTCGAGGCCAAGTTTAAAAAGTGGTTGTATCTCAGCCTGTTTGCCTTACCGATACTTTATTTTGCATTTGCCATGTTCCTCTTAGCAAGATATGGCGAAGGAGCCATGGTTTCTCGATACAATAATCTATTATTGAGTGGCGAAAACGGTCTCCTGATGGTTGTGAAAAATGTAGTTCTAAATCCGCTTTATGTTTTAGGAAGTTTATTTACAGCGAAACGACTTGGCTACCTCTTTTTGGTCCTATTTCCTTTTAGCTTTTTACCACTGATTCAGCGACGTTGGCCTACCTATTTTCTTATGTTGCCTCTTTTTCTCATTAATTTATTAATGGATTGGCCTTACCAATATGATATTGGTTTTCAGTATAGCTATGGTTCGGTCACGCTTTTGTTTCTAATGGCCTTATTGTCCATCGATCAATTAAGCAAGAACCAGTTGGCGTCAGAAAATGTATTGGTAGCTCTACTAGCTTCTTCGATCATTTTTTCAAGCGCTATTCTTTACAGTTTCACGCATAATTGGAATTTTGAAATCCAATACTATCAAACACGCAAAGACTATTTTGATGGGATCGAAAAGACCTTGCTGGCTATCCCTAAAGATAAAGCGGTCTTAGCAGCAGGTGGCTATACGCCGAGTCTTCGCAGCCATGAAAAATTGTATGATATTTTCTACCATAATGACAAAAAGCTTGATTCTAAGATTGACATAGTGGTAGTTCCAAGGGAAATGCAAGAGGAAAAAAATGGCTATTCTGAAACAGCCACTCTAAACCTCTATAAAGAATCAGGATATAAAGAAAGCAACTTATCTACAAAAGATGTGCTGATTCTGGAAAAATAATTGTTTGAAAGAGGGAGGTTTATTTAGAAAAAATTCACAAGCCAAATAGCCCTTAAATATACAAAAGATGGATTTTTTGTTCAATAATCTTGACTTTCTCACTATGTTTTGCTATATTATATGCGTTGATTTATAAAAAATCAGCCTAGAAAGGGAGAAAAAATGAAAAAGTTAGCAGTTTATTTGTCAATAGTTTGTTCGCTATTGATTGTGTCATTGACACTTTTTTCTAAAACTGTACAGGCGGAAACGTCTAAAAAAGTCGATGTCATCACGGAGATCAAGATCCAAAATAGCAAAGGTGAAGAATTAGCAACCGGTCTAGGTCGTTATGACACTTTCCGTCTGAATGCAAAATTTGCTTTAGAAGGAAAAAATGTTAAAGCAGGGGATACAACTGAAGTCACTATCGATGGACCAATCGATATCAAGTCTCAGGATTTTGAAATCAACGATACAATCACTGGTAAAAAGATTGCCGATGCAAAAGTTGATGCAAAAACTGGTAAGATTGTCTTGACATTCACAGATTTCGCTCAAACGAAAAATGACGTTTCAGGTTCATTCTTCTTCTACGCTGGTGTTAACAAAGATAAATTCCCAAATGATGGTGAAGTTCCTGTTAAGGTTTCTGTTAACGGTAATGTAAAATTCAACGGTAAAGTAACAAGTACAACAGTTGGTGAAGGTAAACGTTACACAATCATCAAATCTGGTTGGGATAATGGAGATCACAAAAACCTTGGATTCCGTATCTCTGTAAACAGAACTAACGAAGCAATCAACAATGCAGTCCTTTCAGATTCAATAACATCAGCAGGGGTTACCTACAAAAAGGATAGTTTCAAAATCTTCAAAGGTACTTGGGAATACGCTAATGGAAAATGGACTCTTAACAATAAACAAGACGTTACGGCTAACTATACTGTAAACGCAACAGATAAGTCATTCTCTATTGATTTTGGTAATATTTCTGTTAACGATCACTTTGCAGTAGAATATGAAGCAGTTGCTAACTATGAAACTGTTGACGGCGAACAAATTAAGAATACAGCGACAATCAAAGGTGATAACAAAGAGGAGTACCCTTCAAATAGTAAAGTAAACATCCAAATCGCTGGTGGTGAAGGTGTCGGTTACGAATTTAGCATTCAAGTGAAAAAAGTAGACGAAAACGGTGCTCCACTTAAAGGTGCGAAATTCCAAGTTATCCGTGCAACTAACCAAGATATCATTGGGGAGTTTGAGTCAGATGCTAATGGTGAATTCACTGTTAAGAACATCTTGCGTGACAAATATATCATCAAAGAAATTTCAGCTCCAGAAGGTTATGAGTTGGCAGCAGATACTGTTGTGGAAGCTGGAGAATTTAAAACACCAGAAGCTCCAGTAGAGAAGACGATTGTAGACCAAAAGACAACGACTACAACTACCACAACAACGACAACCACCACGACTACAACAACCACAACAACTACTGCAGAACCAACAACCACCACCACGACTACTGCAGAACCAACGACAACGACAACAACTACTGCAGAGCCAACAACCACAACGACGACTACTGCAGAGCCAACGACAACCACAACGACTACTGCAGAGCCAACAACGACAACCACAACGACTACTGCAGAGCCAACGACCACTACAACGACTACTGCAGAGCCAACGACCACAACCACTACAACAACAGAAGAACCGACGACTACTACAACCACAACAACAGAAGAGCCGACGACTACTACAACTACGACAACAGAAGAGCCGACGACTACTTCAACTACAACAACAGAAGAGCCGGCGACTACTTCAACCACAACAACAGGAGAGTCAACGACTACGACGACTACTGTAGAGCCAACAACGACAACAACGACTACTGCAGAACCAACGCCAACCACCACCACAACGACAACTCCAGATAAACCGGTGACTCCAGGAAGTGAAGAATCAACCACGACGACCACAACTGGAAAACCAGGACCAAAAGGTGGAAACAATGGAGGAGGGCGTAAAGCGCTTCTTCCTAATACAGGTGAAGTTGCAGCAACTGGATTTGTATTCTCAGGAGCCTTTGTGTTAGCAGGTGCAGTCGTATTGAAACGAAAATTGTCTATTAAATAAGCAATGAGTTTCTATATAAGGGGAGAGCATGAGCTCTCTCTTTTTTGGGAATGTATTATGGAGAAAAAGGGATGAAATTATCAATCTTAATAACCCTCTTGAATGAGGAGCTGGTACTTCCTCAAACCCATCGTGAAATTTCTAATCAGCTTGAGCAAATGTTAGGGAAAGAGCTCTCTGATTATGAAATCCTCTACATCGATGATGGAAGTAGTGACAAAACCTTTGAGTTAATTGAAGTATTTGCAAAAGAAAACGACCGCATCAAATATATCCGTTTCAGTCGAAATTTTGGACGAGAGAGTGGCATCTTAGCTGGTTTTAAATATGCCAGCGGGGATGCGGTGATGGTCATGGATGGGGATCTCCAGCATCCACCATACTTGATTCCCTTATTCTTAGAAGCTTATAATGAAGGCTATGATATTGTTAGTGGCCAACGAACTCGTGAAGGGGAATCTTTTGTAGGAAGTTCCTTTGCACGTTTGTTTTACTTCTTGTCAAACCGCTCCATGGATGTTCACCTAACGGATGGGAAATCGGAATTAAGACTGCTTAGCCGAAAAGCGATGGAAGCCTTTGTGTCAATGCCAGAGTACAATCGTTTTAATAAAGGTTTGTATGAATGGATTGGTTTCAAAGAGAAAGTAATTCCTTATAAGAATGAAACCCGTAAGGCTGGAAAGAGCAAGTTTGGTTTTAAGAAATCTATGAATTATGCCATTCAAGGAATTATTTCTTTTAACGATCGTCCTCTCCGTGTTTGTATTCAATTCGGTTTCATCTGTTTAGGGCTGGCTCTTTTATATCTAGTTTTTGAGTTGATGAAATATATCTTCGCTGCTGGGAATTATGTGAGTGGTTATTTCACAACGATTGCGGCTATTATATTATTTAGCGGAGTGCAACTCATCTTCATCGGAATTCTTGGAGAGTATATTGGCAAGATCTATTACGAAGTGAAGCGTCGTCCTCATTTCATCATTGAAGAGACCAATATCGAACAAGCGAAGAAAAATCATATCGGCTAAAGAAGATAGGAGAAAACATGTTAATCTGGTTCATGCGTTGGCAAGAGTTTTGGAAAAAACATCCAAAGAAAGTTCTCTATGCTGCAAGTGCCCTGCTCCCAATGACCATCATGCTCATTGTGTGGGCTTTTATAGGGATGTATCCTTTTGGGAGTAAGAGTCTGATGGCTGTTGACTTTGGACAGCAATATATCAGTTTCTTTGGCTTGCTAAAAAATGCCATCTTGACGGGGGATCTATCTAGTTTGAGTTATTCTTTCACCAAGTCTCTTGGTGGAGATATGATCGGTGTGCTCGGCTACTATTTAATGAGTCCCTTCAACATCATCTACATTCTAGCTCCCCTCAAATATTTTGGGGCAGCAGTATTTTTAACTATTTGGCTCCGCTACGGGGCAATCGGTCTATCCTTTGCTTTCCTTTTAATCAAGCGCTACAAAGGATTAGAATCTAGAAAATGGTTGGTTCCATTATTCTCGACAGCCTATGCCTTGTCAGGGATGTTGGTTTCCTATCAGATGAACGTCATCTTCTATGATGCCATGATCATGTTACCAATTGTGATTGTGTATTTGGAAGAATTATTAGATGGGAAATCTCCTTATCGCTATGCTTTTGCTTTGGGATTGACGGTCTTGCTTCAGTTTTACATGGGCTATATGATCTCCATCTTCATCGCTCTGTATGCCTGCTACTATGTATCACCAAGACTGCTGATTGAGGGAGATCTGAAGACAAAAATTAAAAACTTTAGTATCCCTTTACTACAAGCTGTGATCTATTCGATTATTGGGATTGCGACAGCCTCAGTCTTGCTCTTACCTGTATTTTTCAACCTGATTGAAAGTAAGGGGCAAGTTGGCGGAGGCATGACCTTCTCATTTGCCTTCCAAATTAACCCCTTAGATATTCTTTCTAAGTTGGTTGTTGGTGGCTTTGATACAACCTCAGGATGGTCAGCGGGTCCCAACCTTCCCAATATTTATATTGGAGCGCTCGGCTTTCTTGGTTTTATCTTTTATTTCCTATCGCAAAAAGTTGGAAAAGCCAAAAAATGGGCTGCAGGGATTGTTACCCTTATTTTCCTGATTTCCTTTGTCAATGAATTTGTCAGTAAGATATGGCATATGGGACAAAACCCAGCCGGTTTCTTCTTCCGTTTTTCTTGGCTGTTTTCATTCTTTATGCTAGTCCTAGCTTATCAAGCGATGAAGCAGAAGATCGTTATTTCCAAACGAACCAACTGCATCATCGGTTTGGGCTTGCTCTTGTCGGTAGTTTATCTCTATTTCCATCAGTATAGTTTTATCTCAAAGACTCAACCGCAAGCGATCAGCCGTTTCCTCTCTAAGTTCTCTATTCTAAGTGTTCTGGGAATAGCAGCGGTGACCTGCTTCATCTTCTATGCGTATTGGGAAAAATCTCAGAAGAGCCAATTGGAAAAAATGATTCGAATGGCTCTAGCAGCGGTCATCTTAGTGCTAGCTGCTGTCTTATTAAAGACAGGCTATCTCTTGTCGCAAGTGGGGATTACAGCGATGCTCTACCTGAGCATTCTCTTTATCCTAAACTTTAAGATCTCACGTTTATCCATGATTGTCGTATCTGTGCTCACAATCTTTGAGTTTGGCTATAATGCCTATTTGTCCCAAGTAACATTTGGGTATGATGATGTGCACAAGTTTGCAGATGCGACCGTTTCGGTCAAGCGCGTGACAGACAATATCCAAGAAAATGCAGATCAAAAATTCTATCGGATTGCCACAGATTTTGCTTATTCCAGAACAGTTCCTTCCTTGGTGTCCTATCCAGGTCTAAGTACCTTTAGCTCGAGTTTGGAACGTAGCACCATGGATCACTTTGCTTTCATGGGAGATCTTGGAGTCAATGCGGCGACCCAATATTCAAACGGGACACCTTTGACAGATGCTTTATATGGTGTTCGTTACTTTATGAGTGCCAAGGACTTTGATCCTAAGGAGATTGAAGCCAATCCGGATAAGATGTACTTTTATCGATTTACAGACCGCTTTGATCTGCATCGCTATTTCACAGACAAGGTCTATGAGGACAAGCGTTATGTCGTCTATAAGAATCCAAATTCCTTCCCACTTGCATACGGGACGAACAGTCTGGTAAGGAATATTCAATTTGGTGCCAATAATGCCTTTGCTAACCAGAATATTATTTTGAACTCCATGGAGGGACATCAAAAGGCCAATAATGATACCGTTGAGTACTTTAAACCTTTGGCGTTCAGCTCGATCGAGACCGAAAATGTGATTGAAGAAAAGGTCAATAAGGAAACGGGAGAAGCCATCTATAATAGAGCGGATTCGTCAAAAGATGCCATTATTCGTTATAAGGTCACTCCGCGTACCAATTACACCTATTATTTCTTTACTCCTGTATCTTTGATCCAAAACCAAGATTACTCGGTTTTACTTAATAATAAATGGTTGCTCAATGCTAAAATTTTCACGCAAAGACAAATTTGGCAGTTGACAGATCAAACTGAAAACCAAGAAACTGTTATTGAATTTAGATTTAGAACAGATCACATCGATATGAGCAATGCAGGTGTTTATCGCGCTGACGTTGATCAAATTCAACAGGTATTAGAAAACCGTAAGAAACAAGGTTTACATGTAACCAAGTTTTCAAATACCCATATTGTTGGTGATGTGTCTATTACAGATGATAGTAACTATATGATGACTTCTATTCCATACAGCGATGGCTGGAAAGTGAAAGTGGATGGGAAGTTTGTCAAAACCGAAAAAGCATGGAATGCATTCTTATCGTTCCCAATCTCAAAGGGGAATCATAAGGTTGAATTCGTCTTTAGACAAAAAGGAGTGATCCTGGGTGCCTTGCTATCTATTGTTTCCGTTGCTTACCTCGTCATTCAAATGAGAAGAAGTAGAAGTGATGAAGAACAATAGGATTTAAGGAAATCAAAAATAGTTATCAACACAAAAAGAGAGTGGGACAGAAATCGGTAATTCGTTAGAATTCGATTTCGTCGTCCCACCTCCGCACAGTTGAGTAGGGCTGTAAAAGCTGATGAAATCAGCGTAGTAGAGCCCACTCAACCACTGCGTCTTGCTCGACAATCGAAAAACAATTAAGAGGCTAGGACTTTTGTCCCAGCCTCTTTTTTATATGATCCGCACATGCGAACGATTAGTTATTAGAAATCTTGCGTTTCAAGATGACGGCTCCTGATAGGATAGCAACACCGATCAAGATGACACCAGTAGCGACTGCTTCACCTGTTTTTGGCAGGAATGTCTTGCGACCTCCGTTTGAAGTTGTCGTGCCAGAATCACCTGGGTTACCAGGTTTGGTCGTATTCGTTGTTGGCCCCTCTGGCGTTGTTGTAGTGGTTGTCGTTGTCGACGTAGGTTTTGGACCTTCCGTCGTCGTTGTTGTAGTTGTTGACTCTGGAGTTGTTGTAGTGGTAGTAGGAGTAGGTTCCTCAGTTGTTGTCGTAGTCGTAGTCGGCTCTTGAGTTGTCGTCGTAGTTGTTGTTGGCTCTTGAGTCGTTGTAGACGTCGTAGTCGTAGTTGTTGTAGTCGTTGTCGTCGTTGTAGTCGTTGTTTCTTCCTTCGGATTCACAATCGTTTTCGTTACTGAATGATCAGCACCAAAATCTTCAACATTAACTACAGTATCAGCTTCTTTAATGATATGACCTGAAGGGGCTTCAATTTCAGTTAAGATATATTTATCTTTTAACAGTTTACCAACGGCAATATTACCATTTTCGTCTGATTCAAACTCACCGATAACTTGATTATTAGCTTGACGAACAACTCTAAACTTAGCACCTTTAAGTGGTTGGTTAGCATCATCGACTTTATGAATATTGATTGAGTAAACATAACCAACACCAGCACCACCAGCAATTTGAACGGCAGCAGCATTCGTTACACTTTTGGTTTCAATACCTAGACCTTTGAGAGTTGCTTCATTTTTCAAGACCTCTCCGTCGGCAGGGTCATAATTTAAACGAACTTTATAATCAATACGATATTGGTCATTTTCAGTAACATCACCTAAATCGATAACAAATGATCGACCATCTTCGCTAATGGTAATCTTATGTTGGTCTGTTACATCAACTCTATCAGAGAATACCCATTCGCCAGTATCATAAGAGAATTTACCTTTAATAATTTTAATGCTATCTTTTTCGTATGAAGCATTCGTAAATTGCAAGTGATCTTCGATTGTAACATTCTTAATATTTTGTTTTGTACGATTGACAGAAATCGTGTATTGGATTTCCTTTTTGTCCCCTTCGTTTACCCAACTAGTCTTTGATAGAAGAAAAGGATTTCCGTCGCCGACACCAGTAAATGAAACTTTACCAGCAATTTTTGTCTCCCTATTAATGGTGATTTCTATTGGAACCTCACCTTTTTGTGGGTGTTTTTTGAAATCGATACGAGCGTAAAAGAAGAATGATCCGCTTGTATCTGAATGTTTTTCAACATAATCTGTATAGGTAATTGTAATGGATTTATTATCTGGGTTTACTTTAGCATCTGCTATAACTTCCTTCGTATTTATATCAAGAATTTGAAACGAACTTGAAGTAATCATCAAAGCATCTGGAACTGTAACTACAGTTGAATCCCCTGCTTTAACATTCTTTCCAGACAAATCGTAATCAGCGTTAATTCGGAAGGTTGCCCACTGTTTCAAGTCCCAGTCGAGAACTCCGCCTTCATTATTTGATACTTTAACATTTTGGATTGTATCCACAAATTTCCCTGATACTGAAACCTCAGGAGTTTCTGCTGAAATCCGATTCCATCCTAAAGCGAAAAGTGTCGCCACTAAACAAAGGACAAATGAGAAAATTTTGATATTCCTATTCTTCATCTTATCTTCCCTTTTCATAAAAAAATTAGTGCCTAATCATCAATCTCTGGTTACTTTTAACGATATGGACCTTTCAAATCCTATCTGTTGGTAATTAGAATTGAGTGCTGAGACACGACCTCCATTAAATAATTTTATAGGGTAAAATATTTTACTTTTAAA
>OHAI01001084.1_pt1 | contig 21430 bp, 12 predicted proteins | sample 1577091 | NCBI WGS metagenome assembly OHAI01 (sample SAMEA3541548, study PRJEB24748) | human gut metagenome | biome: human gut; feature: human-associated habitat; material: faeces | place: China | collected 2012
AAATCAGTAACTATCGAGAATGATAATGTCTTTGAAGATCTTTCTGCTTATACTTTCCTAGCTAGAGTTTACGAAGATGGTAGAAAAGTTAGCGAAAGTGAATATCACTTTGATGTTAAACCAGGTGAAGAAGCAACATTCCCAGTAGAATTCGCTGTTGGAGCTTCAAATGCTGAACGAATTTATGAAGTTGCTTGTGTTCAGAATGAAGCAACTGAATGGGCTCCAAAAGGACATGAAATTGTTCGTGGTCAATATGTTGCTGAAAAGATTAGCACTGAAACACCAGTTAAAGCACCTTTGAATGTTGTTGAAGGCGACTTCAACATCGGAATTCAAGGACAAAACTTCTCTATCTTGCTTTCACGTGCACAAAATACGCTAGTATCTGCTAAGTATAACGGTGTTGAATTCATTGAGAAAGGTCCTAAACTTAACTTTACTCGTGCTTACACCGACAACGATCGTGGTGCTGGATATCCATTCGAAATGGCAGGCTGGAAAGTTGCTGGAAACTATAGTAAGGTTACAGATACTCAAATTCAAATTGAAGATGACTCTGTTAAAGTGACTTATGTTCATGAATTGCCTGGCTTGTCTGATGTCGAAGTTAAGGTGACTTATCAAGTTGATTACAAGGGTCGAATCTTTGTTACTGCAAACTATGATGGTAAAGCAGGTTTGCCAAACTTCCCTGAATTTGGTCTAGAATTTGCTATCGGTTCACAATTTACAAACCTAAGCTATTATGGATACGGTGCAGAAGAAAGCTACCTTGATAAACTTCCTGGTGCCTATCTTGGTCGATATGAAACATCTGTTGAAAAGACATTTGCTCCATATCTAATGCCACAAGAATCTGGTAATCACTATGGTACTCGTGAATTTACAGTATCTGATGATAACCATAATGGTCTTAAATTCACCGCACTTAATAAGGCATTCGAATTCAGTGCTTTGCGTAACAGTACTGAACAAATTGAAAATGCTCGTCATCAATATGAATTGCAACAATCTGATGCTACATGGATTAAAGTTCTTGCTGCTCAAATGGGTGTCGGTGGTGACGACTCATGGGGTGCTCCAGTTCATGACGAATTCTTGGTTAGCTCAGCAGATAGCTATCAATTGAGCTTCATGATTGAACCACTCAACTAAAGTATTATTGGACTTTGCCTCCAACGATATATTTGATAAAGGAAACTCGAAAGGGTTTCCTTTTGTCATGGTTTGAAGTAAGAAAAAAGGAAACAGACCTCTGTTTCCTTTTAAAATATAACTCAGTTTTCAATTCCCTTAAAAATGGGGGTGGTCAAGTAAAATTATGAAAAAGTGAGTTAAAGTTATTGATATAGAAAAGGGACTAAACCACTCCCAAGACATTAATGATTTTTTGTAGTTCTAAATGAAACTTGAAGATTATGCCTTGATGTTAATCGTCCAATGGCACTCTATCTAATATAAGTATACAACTTTGAGTTTAGATGTTCAAAAAGAAGACTCTATGGATTCTTATCTGGATTGTGATTGGCGTCTATTCTTGTCAATAAAAATTTAAGAGGTTGTTGATTTCACTTAGAATATAGTAATGTTCTATGAAAACGTATACAATAGTAGTTAGAGAAATAAACATAGATTGGAGAAGATTGATGACATCATCTTTTGAAGATTTCACAAAAAAAGCAGAAGCATTCTTAGAAGAACATATTACAGAGTATCTCAGTGTGGACATGGCTCTTGAAGATTTTGCAAGACAATACAACCAAGGGCTTTTTGATGAGATCACTTCCTATGATTCAAAGCAGGAGAGAGCTTGGAAACTCATTGAAGAGGCTTATCATTATCACGAGGAAGATCCTTCGAGAAGTCAGGAATTTTTGACAGAATAATCTTTTCATTGCGAGAGAGTTTGTGAAGGACATTGCCATAAATTTCATCTTCGGGAATAGCAGCGGGCTCTACGTGGACATCAGTGTCATAAACAGAGAAACGCTTGCTGAGGACCTCCTCGATTTGTTCGGTAATGGCATGGCTCTCGTAAACAGAGAGGTCAGGATTCATTTCAACCACAATATCAAGATAGACGTTGCTACCATAAGAACGGCCACGTTGTTTCTTAACTTTAGTGACTTTTGGAATCTCAAGAATGGCTTTTTCATAGGCCTTGAGGTTTCTCTCGTCGAAACCGTCTGACAAACTAAAGGTTGCTTCCATGAAGATATCATAGGCTGTCTTTAGGATGAAGAAGGTAATGATAATGGCAGTAATATAGTCAATAATCGTCAGGTTGAAGGATGCTGCAACGATAGCGATTGAGGTACCAATAGAAGTTACAGCATCAGAGAGATTGTCCTTGGCCGCAGCAATCAAAGCACTGGATTTCAGCTTTTTAGCAAGTCTTTTATTGTAAAAGTAAACGCCACACATGACGATAGCAGATAGGATACCAACAGTGGCACCAAGTGGATCGACCACGGTTTCTTCTCTTAGAAAAATCTTTCGAACTGTTTGAATGAGGACTTGGAAACCTACCACGAACATGATAAAGGAAGTGACTAGGCTTGATAAGTCTTCAATCTTCCAATGACCAAACCTATGATCTGCATCAGCTGGTTGACTAGCTAGGTGCAATCCAATGAGTAGGGCCACGTTCCCTAAAATATCTGACAAGTTATTGAAACCATCGGCAATCAAAGAGCTAGAGTTTAAAAAGTGTCCAGCTAGAAGTTTTGCAATGGTAAGAAGAAGGTAGGCAGCGATGCTGACAATAGGACCTCGTCTGGCTGCTCTTAAATTTTCATACGTAGTCATAGGGTTACCTTTTCTGTTAAGATACAAGTTTAAATTATAGCATAAAACTATAACGAGTTAAAGGTTGTAAGCCCTTTAAACTTGTGGAGTCACTCATTTTTTAAACTTTGTAGAAAATGCCTCGTAATCAAGGTGCTTTTTCAGTATTTTCCGAATATTCCCTACAAATTATGGTATAATTTAGGGTGTAAAACAGTCTAAAAAGAGGTTTTTATGGAACATTCGACATGGCACAAGCTTCTGAAAGAGGAACTGCCAGATCATTATTTTTCAAAGATAAATCAGTTTATGGATCAGGTTTATAGTCAGGGAACGGTTTATCCGCCACGTGACAAGGTTTTTAATGCCTTGTTGGAGACCCCATTTGAAGAAGTGCGGGTGGTAATTCTTGGTCAGGACCCTTATCATGGGCCTCATCAAGCACAGGGACTATCCTTCTCAGTACCTGATAGCCTTCCTGCTCCCCCGTCTTTGAAAAATATTCTCAAGGAGTTAGAGGAAGATTCGGGTTCTAGACCCTTTCATGATTTAACTTCATGGGCTGAGCAGGGGGTGCTTTTGCTTAATGCCTGTCTGACGGTTCCCGCTGGTCAAGCAAATGGGCACGCCGGTCAGATTTGGGAACCATTTACAGATGCTGTGATTAAGGTTCTTAATCAAAAGGATACTCCTGTTGTCTTTATACTTTGGGGTGGCTATGCTCGCAAGAAGAAGGCGCTGGTGACCAATCCAAAGCATGCCATTATTGAGAGTGCCCATCCGAGTCCCTTGTCGGCCTATCGTGGTTTTTTTGGCAGCAAGCCTTTTTCAAAAGCCAATGCCTACCTTGTATCTCAAGGCCAATCCCCGATTGATTGGTTGAAGTAAAATAGAAAGTTGGAAGATTATGTTACTGATTAAAAATGGTCGTGTTGTAGACCCTAAGTCTGGTTTGGATACGCAAGCTGATGTTCTTGTTGATGGTAAAAAAGTCGTTAAGATTGCTGAAAATATCGAAGCTGGAGATGCTCAAGTCATCGATGCGACTGGTCTTGTGGTTGCTCCTGGTTTGGTGGATATCCATGTTCATTTCCGTGAGCCAGGTCAGACCCACAAAGAAGACATTCATACGGGTGCCTTGGCAGCGGCTGCAGGTGGTTTTACAACAGTTGTCATGATGGCTAACACTAATCCAACGATTTCAGACAAGGAAACCTTGGAGGAGGTCTTGACTTCAGCAGCTAAGGAAAATATCCATGTTAAGTCTGTTGCGACTATTACAAAGAACTTTGATGGTGAAAACATCACTGATTTCAAGGGCTTGCTTGAAGCCGGTGCTGTTGGATTCTCAGATGATGGTATTCCATTGACCAATGCTGGTATTGTCAAAAAGGCCATGGAGCTAGCTAAAGAGAATAATACCTTTATCAGTCTTCACGAGGAGGATCCAGATCTTAATGGCATTCTAGGTTTCAATGAAAATATTGCTAAAAAAGAATTCCATATTTGTGGGGCAACTGGTGTAGCTGAGTACAGTATGATTGCGCGTGATGTCATGATTGCTTATGATACACAAGCACATGTTCATATTCAACACTTGTCAAAAGCAGAATCTGTAAAAGTGGTTGAATTTGCCCAAAAACTTGGAGCTCAAGTTACTGCCGAAGTGGCACCGCAGCATTTCTCTAAGACTGAAGATCTCTTGCTCTCAAAAGGTGCTAATGCCAAGATGAACCCACCACTTCGTTTGGAATCTGACCGTCAGGCCGTTATCGAAGGGTTGAAATCTGGAGTCATCTCAGTTATTGCCACAGACCACGCGCCACACCATGCCGATGAAAAGAATGTCGATGATGTGACTAAAGCACCATCAGGAATGACTGGTCTTGAAACATCTCTATCTCTTGGATTGACCTACTTGGTTGAAGCAGGTCACTTAAGCTTGACGGAACTCTTGAAAGTAATGACTAGCAACCCATCTGATCTTTATGGCTTCGATGCCGGTTACTTGGCTGAAAATGGACCAGCTGACCTTGTAATCTTTGCGGACAAGGAAAAACGTCAGGTCACAGCAGACTTTAAGTCTAAAGCGGCCAATTCACCATTTGTAGGCGAAGAGCTTACGGGCAGTGTTAAATACACTATCTGTGACGGTGAGATTGTTTATCAAGCCTAAATAAGGGATCAGAGCAGGGCACATCGAGACACTTGGTGTTGCACCTGCTTTTTTAGTCCTTGAAGGAGCAAAATGATGAAAAAGATACTGAAAGGTCTTGTTAAATATGTTACTTTAACTGTGTTGTTAGTCTGTTTTCTGCCATGGTCTTTGCAACACGTCAAAGCTGATGAGGTAGAGTATAGTCTCCCTTCCTATGTTGGTCACCTTTCAATAAATGATGATGGTAATGCGACCTTTACTCAGGAAGTGACTTATGATTTTGATAGTGACTATAAAGGTCAGTATGTAACCTTGGGGAAAATTGGTGGCTATTCTATCATGGATGACCCCAAGGTTTCAGCAACCGTAAATGGGAAAGAAAAAACAGATATTACAGTTGAAAAAACAGACTCCTATGATGGCGTCAAACTTAAAGTTTATAATTCAGGTTCAGATGGTGATAGGGTTGTCCTCAAAGTTACTTGGCAAATCCAACACCTATTGAATCTATATTCAGATATTGCAGTTTTAAATTGGTTTCCTATCTCTGATTGGGATAAAGGATTTGGACAGGTTGATTTCACAGTTGATGGTCTAGATGTAAGTCAGGGAGAGCTTTATGCCCACACCGGCTATTTCGGAAAAGACCCACAGGTTAAGCGTACTTCTACAGGTTATCAGGTTCATGTAGACAATTTACCTTCTTCAGGTAAATTGGAATTACATGCCTACTGGCCGATGACCAGTGCTTTACGAGAAAATAATCAGGCTCACTTATTAAATAAGACGAATATGGCAGACTTTCTAAAAAAAGAAGCAGATATCAAGAAATCTAAAGAACAGTTTCGACGTCTATTTTATGTCATCTTGCCACTTGTGATCTTAAGCTTTGTTCTTGTTGGTATTTTCTGTTATCTCATTGTTTTATATAGTACTAGGACGCCTTCTTTCCCTAGAGATGCCCGTCTTTATGAAGCCCCTCAAGATTTAGCACCTTTGGTCCTAGCCAAGAATGTTTATAATCAGTCGTTCGACAAAACAGGTCTAAAAGAAGAAACGGGTCCTTTGAAGTTCAAATATATGGTGCAAGCTACCATCCTTGATTTGATTGATAGAGGTTATCTCACCTATAGACAAGAAGGTGATAGTAATATTCTGACACGTATTGAAAAGGAAGGTCTCTCTTCATTTGAAGTGTCTTTCTTGGATATGTTGTTTGATGGTCGCATGGAAATTAGAGATACGGAAATGTTCTCGCGCTATTATCTTGATAAAGATGCTCTAGAAAAACAATTTAAGAGTGCTAGAACAAGCTATGAGCGTGAAGCAATACGTTCCCAAGGAAAACGTGTCAAATATCAATTCACTAATGACGGCTATCAAGTAGCAAAAGGCGTAGAAAAAGAGGAATTTGCGCTTGGACTTCCTAACATTTATAGAGATTTTAGTCCGAAAGAAAAGACATTTAACCTATTGGGAGTAGCAGCTTTGGTACTTTCAATGGTGCTTTGTATTCTTTCAACCTTGTTCTTATTTGCTGCCTTTGGATCAGGACTTGGTTTTTACTATATTCTTGGTCTTCTACCTATAGCAGGAGTTACGATTTTATTCTGGTACTTAGTGAAAAGACGTCGTCAGAGATGTCTTGATGCAACTCAAATTTCAACCTATTACCAGTGGCATAGCTTTAAAAATATGATTAAGAGTATTCCTAGCTTTAAAGAGTCAGAGCTAGAATCTGTCATCCTATGGAATCGTATCTTGGTTTATGCGACACTCTATGGACAGGCGAAAAAAGTAAGTGATGTCCTAAAACGTTACAACATCCACCTCAGCAATCCATCTCTAGATGAGTTTACTTATTCAGCAGCACCGTTTATCATGATGAATAATGTCAATTATCTAGAATCTTATGTTTCTGCCTCAGATAGCGTAAGTAGTTTCTCTATCAATTCGAACAGTGGTAGTGGCGGCTTTGGAGGCGGAGGCTTCTCTGGTGGTGGCGGAGGTGGCGGAGGCGGTGCCTTCTAATCCACACTAGTCGGAGTTTACTATTTGTAGAGACACTCAGTCTATATGATTTTGGGTGTCTTTTTGTATGTCGAAGAATTTATTTCGTTCAAAAATGTTAGGAAGTTTTACTGTGAAGAGATATAAAGCAACAAAAAAAGAGCCAGTGGCTCTTTTTCATTATCACTTAATAACCAGGCTCAAAGACTTCAATAATTTGAGTCAGATAACCTGCATGTAAACCGATGCGATAGTCAACATTTGGTAGGCTCTTTACCAATTCATTAAGGTCTTGATCCTTACTAACCTTGTCAGTCAAAACAGGTAATTCAACAACAAGGAGTTGTGAGTGATCCAGTTGCAGGTAACTACTATTGACCTTGATGTCAGGACGAAGGAGTTTAAATATGGCTCTATCTGAAGCTTGGAGAAGTTGATACAAATCTAAATCAGATAAAGGAACTTCACCAAACTGAGGACTAATATTTATGGAAATGTCGACATGTGCTGCTCTCATTTCCAAAATACGATTTGAAAGAAAACTAGCTAATATAGGATTGCTGAGCTTATCCAAGTTTTCTTGCGTCTCTGGATTACCAATGCTAGCATTATCCGTTTTATAAATCTCAAGTAGACTAGTAGCTTTGGCAGTATCTCCATCTTCCAAAGCCAGTGAAACATCCTTGAGATTTTTTTTGAATAGGTCAAAGGATTTCTGCTTTTGGGTGATAATCTGGATAAAGGACTTGCTGTAGTTAGTCATAGTACCCAACAATTTATGACGTTCTTTGTTAAGTCTATCGATAGATTGTTGGTGAATAGCCTGGTTCCAATTGTAAAAATCCCATAGAAGTAGGGCAATATAGAGAACTAAAATCACAGAACTATTAGAACTAACCTTAAAAACCATTTCAAATAAATTTTTAGGGTCATTAGCTGTTGGAAGGATACTGTTAAGACCATGGATAACAGTAAAGAAGACATAGTAGATAGCTAGGAAGGCAGTACTTCGCAACCAGTTTCGTCTAGCCCAAGCTTCGTCAAGACTACTCATCTGATTGAGATCTACTGCGAAGATCTTAAGCGTTAGGTAAATAATTAACGGAGCTAAGATGTAGGTGAGGATATGTAAGTTAGTATTGAGGGTAACATCACCTTTGATATGGAAGACGTGAGGGAGAATGACGAGTGAAAGTAGTCGGGTAGCCATATCAAAAAGGATAGTTGGATAAAAAGCGTAAAGTAATCGATGATAGAAAGAACGCTCTTTGACAAGGGCCAAATCAGCAACAAGGAAGAAAAGTGGATCTATAACGATTTTGACTAAGTTAAAGTAAGATGCAGCAGCTACATAGGATAGAAATAAAAGTAAGATGTGTCCTCGTAGTGGCTTAACTTTAGACATGGTCTGGTAGAGGTACCAAATAGAAATGAAACTAACAGCTTGTAAGAGAGGATTGATAATATTAGTAATCATTGTAACCTCCTTTTGTCATGTCAATCTCAATTTGTAAGCGATAGATCCCAGCACGCGTATTTGAAACAACGTTAACGTTTGGATAAGTAGCTAGGATACTATTGACACGTTTTAGTTCAGGATCAGCGAAATCAGATGTAATAGCTGAATCTTCTTTAGTGCTTGAACTTTCAACGACAAAGTGTTGACTATCCTCGTCTTTAAAATAAGCATAGCTAAGGTATTTCTGTTCACTATCTTGTGCTTGGTCAATGACGTGATCCAAGATCGTTGATAAGACATATACCCAGTCTAGAGGATAAATAGGATAGATGGTAATGGGTTCTGGAACCTCCATGCTAACCCAAACATTCAGTTCTTTTGCCTTTAAAAATTTTGCTTCAAAGAGTACTTGTAAATCAGGCAGTTTAATATTTTCCAGTTTATCTCGATAAAAATGATCAATCTTCTTGTCTAGTGGATTCGGAGTCAGCAAGTAATCAATTAACTCCTGAGCCTCTTCGTTTTGTTGGAAACGAATGATATCATAGAGATTTTCAGCTTCATCTTTGATAAAGAGCTCTTGACTAGTTTTTTTCTGGTACCAAGTATTGATGTTCTGGCTTGATTTTTGTAGAAGGTGAGAATGTTCTTCTTGGGCCGCCTGTGTTTGAGCATTGAGGTCTTTTCTATATAAATTAACCTGCTCAGATAGAATCAAGGCTGTAATAATAAGAAAAGCAACGGTAAAGTGAATGCTTGTCGAAAGGAGTTCGGAAGCAAAGTAAATAATAGCCAAGGTACAAAGGGCAACAGATGTTGATCTGTACCAAGGTCTTGCCTTATCAATTTGCATCATTCGAGAGTAGTCCACCTGAAGAAGGGCACTTTGAGCAAACCACAGCAAGAAAGCAAGCAAGAGTATGAATGGACCAGCATAATAGTAATCTAGGACAGAAGGGAAAAAGATTGGAATAATCAGGAAAATGACCAGTCTCACCATTAAAGCAAAGGTGAAAGGTATAAAGAAAGTCTCCAAAATGGTATGCCTTAGATTTTTGTAGGATTTAGTAGCTAGCAAAAGTACAAGGGCAATAAAGCCTGATTTTGGAAAGGAAATGCCAAAATAACTAGTGGCGAAAATTGCTATTCCTGCTAAAATAAGAATCCAGTATCTAAGAGACCTCTGGGTGGTCATCTTGAAGATAACAATTTGTAAAATAAAAGCTATACATGCCGTAAGTCCGTGAACGATGACGTCACTCAATATCAAATATTCTCCTATTCGGGTAAAATCTATACAATTATACCATATCGCTTAAAAAAAGAGCATACGAATTGCCTATAAGTGATAAGGTTGTAAGGCTTTTCATTTTTCAAGCATATTTCTTGCTCATTAAGTTTTTTTAACCTATCCTAGATGTATAGAAAAATTTCGATAGAGGAGATCGATATGGTAAAACTTTCTAAAGAGACACATCTTGAGATGTTCACTAAAATGGAACGTATTCGTGAATTTGATTCACGTATTAATAAATTGGTTCGTCGTGGCTTTGTTCAAGGAATGACTCACTTTTCAGTAGGTGAGGAAGCAGCTAACGTTGGTGCTGTTCAACACTTGAGCTATGACGATATCTTCTTTTCAAATCACCGTGGCCATGGACAATCTATCGCCCAAGACATGGATTTGAATAAAATGATGGCAGAACTTGCCGGTAAGGCTACTGGTGTTTCTAAGGGCCGTGGTGGTTCTATGCACTTGGCTGACTTTGAAAAAGGTAACTATGGAACTAACGGTATTGTTGGTGGTGGTTACGCTCTTGCCGTAGGTGCAGCCCTCACTCAACAGTACAAAGAAACAGGAAACATTGTTGTGGCCTTCTCAGGAGATGGTGCAACTAATGAAGGTTCATTCCATGAGTCAGTCAATATGGCAGCTACGTGGAAATTACCTGTTATCTTCTTTATCATCAACAACCGTTATGGTATCTCTATGGATATCCATAAAGCTACAAACACACCTCACCTTTATACTCGTGCAGAAGCTTATGGTATTCCTGGCTTCTACTGTGAAGATGGTAACGATGTTTTGGCTGTATATGAAACAATGGGCAAGGCTGTTGAGCATGTCCGTGGTGGTAATGGACCAGCTATCGTTGAGGTAGAGTCTTACCGTTGGTTCGGTCATTCAACTGCCGATGCAGGTGTTTACCGTACTAAGGAAGAAGTTGACGAGTGGAAGAACAATAACGACCCAATCATTAAATACCGTGACTTTCTCGTTTCTGAAAATATCGCAAGCGCTGAAGAGTTAGATGCTATCCAAAGCCAAGTTAAGGCAGAGGTTGATGCAGCTTATGAGTTCGCCCAAAATAGCCCAGATCCAGAACTTTCAGTTGCCTTTGAAGATGTATGGGTAGACTAAAGAGAAAGGTTGAGGAATACAAGTATGAGTGAAACAAAATTGATGGCCTTGCGTGAGGCAGTAAACCTTGCTATGAGCGAGGAAATGCGTAAAGACGAAAACATCTTCCTTATGGGTGAAGATGTTGGTATCTATGGTGGTGACTTCGGTACATCAGTTGGTATGTTGGCAGAGTTTGGTGAAAAACGTGTTAAAGATACGCCAATTTCAGAAGCGGCTATCGCTGGTGCAGCTGTTGGGTCTGCTATCACAGGTCTTCGCCCAATCGTTGACTTGACTTTCATGGACTTCATCACGATTGCCCTTGACGCTATCGTTAATAATGGCGCAAAAAATAACTACATGTTTGGTGGTGGTTTGAAGACTCCTGTAACCTTCCGTGTGGCATCTGGTTCAGGGATTGGTTCTGCGGCACAGCACTCACAATCTCTTGAGTCATGGTTGACTCACATTCCAGGGATTAAAGTAGTTGCTCCAGGTAATGCTAACGATGCTAAAGGTCTTTTGAAATCTGCTATTCAAGACAATAACATTGTTATCTTCATGGAACCAAAAGCTCTTTACGGTAAGAAAGAAGAAGTGACACAAGATCCTGATTTCTACATTCCACTTGGAAAAGGTGAAATCAAGCGTGAAGGAACAGACCTTACTATCGTTACTTATGGTCGTATGTTGGAACGTGTTCTTAAAGCGGCTGAAGAAGTGGCTGAACAAGGTATCAATGTTGAGGTAGTTGACCCACGTACCCTTATCCCACTTGATAAGGAATTGATTTTCGAGTCAGTTAAGAAGACTGGTAAACTGATGTTGGTCAATGACGCTTATAAGACTGGCGGATTTATCGGAGAGATTGCTGCTATGGTTACTGAAAGTGAAGCATTTGATTACCTTGACCACCCAATTGTACGTTTGGCGAGTGAAGATGTTCCAGTACCTTATGCACGTGTCTTGGAACAAGCAGTTCTTCCAGATGTTGAAAAGATTAAGGCTGAAATCATCAAGATGGCCAATAAAGGGAACTAACTTTCTAGCGACGGTTAAGTGATATTTCTCGCTAGTAAGATCTTTTCTTGTTTTAACTGTGGGAGTATCGGAAATTATAATTTAAAGTAGAAAGGAGAGGGCGTTAAAGCGTTTGAGTCGATTTGAACTCGAACGAAATGCTGCGGAATTTAGATAGTTTTACTTGTGTGCAAGAACACTAACGTAAAACTCCTAAAATTCTGTCGCATTTTAGCGTTCTTAGTATCATAAAATATGGCTTTTGAGATTATTATGCCTAAGCTTGGTGTTGATATGCAGGAAGGCGAAATCATCGAGTGGAAAAAACAAGAGGGTGATGTGGTTAATGAGGGAGATATCCTTCTTGAAATCATGTCTGATAAAACAAACATGGAACTTGAAGCAGAGGATTCAGGTGTCCTTTTGAAGATTACACGTCAGGCTGGTGAAACAGTTCCAGTTACTGAGGTTATCGGTTATATTGGAGCAGAAGGTGAAGTTGTGGCTGATAATGCTGCGAGTGCACCTGCAGTTGAAGCTGCTCCAAAAGTTGAAGAAGTTGCCGCTGTAGAAACACCTGTAGTAGCAGCGCAAACACAAGCCCCTGTCGTTCATGAAGGTGGGAAGGTACGTGCAACACCTAAGGCTCGAAAGATGGCGCGTGAGTTGGGGATTGACCTCGCTCAAGTTCCAGGAACTGGAGCAAAAGGTCGTGTTCATGCTGATGACGTTGAAAACTTTAAGGGTGCTCAACCTAAGGCGACTCCATTGGCACGTAAGATTGCAGCGGACCTTGGTATTGACTTAGCTAGCGTATCTGGAACAGGCTTTGGTGGTAAGATTACTAAGGAAGACATCCTTGCAATCAGTGCCCCAGCGCAAGTTAAGGAAGCGGCTGCTGCACCTGTGGTTGAAGCTAAACCTGAAAAAGTCTTGCCAGAAGGCGTGGAAGTTATCCCAATGTCTGCTATGCGTAAGGCAATTTCTAAGGGAATGACGCACTCATACTTGACTGCACCAACCTTTACTCTTAACTATGATGTTGATATGACTAACCTTATGGCTCTTCGTAAGCAAGTCCTTGATCCAATCATGAATAAGACTGGTATGAAGGTAACCTTCACGGATTTGATTGGTTTGGCAGTTGTGCGTACTCTTATGAAAGAGGAACACCGTTACCTCAATGCGTCATTGATTGATGATGCACAAAATATCGAATTACATAAATTTGTTAATCTCGGTATTGCCGTTGGTCTCGATGATGGCTTGATTGTACCTGTCGTTCACGGTGCAGATAAGATGAGTTTGTCTGAGTTCGTTGTGGCTTCTAAGGATGTCATCAAGAAGGCTCAAGCTGGTAAATTGAAGGCTGCAGAAATGTCAGGTTCAACTTTCTCTATTACTAACTTGGGAATGTTTGGAACTAAGTCATTTAACCCAATCATCAACCAACCCAACTCAGCTATCCTTGGTGTTTCAGCAACTATTCAAACTCCAGTTGTTGTTGATGGAGAAGTTGTCGTACGTCCAATCATGGGTCTATGCTTGACAATTGACCACCGTATTGTAGATGGTATGAATGGTGCCAAATTCATGGTTGATTTGAAACATTTGATTGAAAATCCTATGGAATTGTTGATTTAAGAAAAAAATATCTGAAAACTGAAGTTTTAATAGAAAGGAGAGGGCGAACCAGAGGGTATAACTGAACCCGAGCGGAAAGCTTGGAAAATAGACCGTCTGTCTACGTCAGCAGGCTGACGTGTCAGACGCCTAATTTTCAGTCGCTTTCTGGTCGCTCTTGGTATCTTATAAATGGCTTTTGAGATTATTATGCCTAAGCTTGGTGTTGATATGCAGGAAGGCGAAATCATCGAGTGGAAAAAACAAGAGGGTGATGTGGTTAATGAGGGAGATATTCTTCTTGAAATCATGTCAGATAAAACGAACATGGAACTTGAAGCAGAAGATTCTGGTGTTCTTTTGAAGATTACCCGTCAGGCTGGTGAAACAGTACCAGTTACTGAGGTTATTGGTTATATTGGAGCAGAAGGTGAAGTTGTGGCTGATAACGCAGCTAGCGCACCTGTTGCAGAGGCAACTGCTCAGTTGGAATCAGCTGGTCTTGAAGTTCCTAAAGCTCCTGCCCAAGCTGCTCCAGCAGCTGCTGCAGAAAAAGCACCGCTTGCTGACAATGAGTACGATATTATCGTTGTCGGTGGTGGTCCTGCTGGTTACTATTCTGCCATTCGTGGTGCACAACTTGGTGGTAAGGTTGCCATCGTTGAAAAATCTGAATTTGGTGGAACATGTTTGAATAAAGGATGTATCCCAACTAAGACCTACCTTAAAAATGCAGAAATCCTTGATGGACTTAAGATTGCTGCAGGTCGTGGTATCAACCTAGCGTCAACAAACTACACTATCGATATGGATAAGACAGTTGACTTTAAGAACTCTGTTGTTAAGACTCTTACTGGTGGTGTTCAAGGTCTTTTGAAGGCTAACAAGGTCACTATTTTCAACGGTCTTGGTCAAGTTAACCCAGATAAGACAGTTACTATTGGTTCAGAAACAATCAAGGGACGTAATATTATCCTTGCGACTGGGTCAAAAGTGTCTCGTATCAATATTCCTGGTATTGAGTCACAACTTGTGATGACTTCAGATGATATCCTTGACTTGCGTGAATTGCCGAAATCACTTGCAGTTATGGGTGGTGGTGTCGTTGGTATCGAGCTTGGTCTTGTTTATGCCTCATATGGTGTAGAAGTGACTGTTGTTGAGATGGCTGACCGCATTATTCCTGCTATGGATAAAGAAGTGTCACTTGAACTTCAAAAAATCCTTGCTAAGAAGGGTATGAAGATCATGACATCTGTTGGGGTTTCTGAGATTGTAGAAGCTAACAACCAATTGACCCTTAAACTTAATAATGGTGAAGAAATTGTAGCGGATCGTGCCCTTCTTTCAATCGGTCGTGTCCCACAATTGGATGGTCTTGAAAATCTTAACCTTGAACTTGACCGCGGTCGTATCAAAGTTAATGCTTATCAAGAAACATCAATCCCAGGAATTTACGCACCGGGTGATGTTAACGGAACTAAGATGCTTGCTCACGCTGCTTACCGTATGGGTGAAGTTGCAGCTGAAAATGCTATGCGTGGCAATGTCCGTAAGGCTCACCTTGACTACACACCAGCAGCTGTCTACACTCATCCAGAAGTCGCAATGTGTGGTCTTACTGAAGAAGATGCACGCGCTAAATACGGTGATGTTCTCGTTGGTAAATCAAGCTTCGCTGGTAACGGACGTGCCATTGCTTCAAACGAAGCTCAAGGTTTTGTTAAAGTCGTTGCGGATGCGAAGTACCATGAAATCCTTGGTGTTCATATTATCGGTCCAGCCGCAGCTGAATTGATTAACGAAGCATCAACAATTATGGAAAATGAATTGACTGTAGATGAACTCTTGCAATCTATCCACGGTCACCCAACCTTCTCTGAAAACATGTATGAAGCCTTTGCTGACGTACTTGGAGAAGCTATCCATAACCCACCAAAACGTAAATAAAGCTGATAAAATTCTCGGACAGAAGTTCGGGGATTTTTTCTTTTGTCACACATTTTCATCTTTATCTATATCTTGTAAATTTCTTTGGATTTTTAGTGTTAAATACGAATAGGTAGTTAAAGGGTTTTCAAATAAGATAAATCGCAATTTTGGAGCGTTTAGAATTTTATAATATTTCTGCCTTATTTAGAAAACTTTTAATAATGACCTTTCCATGAGAGTTTATCTATGGTAAAATGGTTAAAGTATTATAAAAATGCAAAAGGAAAGTTAAATGCGAACAAAAGATTTTATCTACTATGCCAGTGCGGCTGTTCTTTTAGCTGTCACAACTCAGGTTGCTCATGCAGATGAAGTGGCGACACAAACGCCTTCTGTTACTGAAGGAAATCAGTATCAACCTGCGACAGCGGCTGAGATTTTTGGTGGAGAAGCAGCCTTGCCTGCAACTCCTAGTTCAACTGTTTCAGCACCCGTAGCTACGAGTGAGGTGGCAAAACCTAGTGCTCCTGCGGTATCTACGTCACTTGCACCACAAAGTTCAGAGGCTGTAACAACTGCGGCATCAACTTCAGTAGCTAACTCTACTGTTGCCGTGACTTCAACTTCAGTAACATCTTCAGTTGTTAGTTCAGAAAGTGCAACAGCTTCTACAAGTGCGACAAGTTCGGAAACGTCAAACAGCGCTGTAGCAACACCTGCTAAATTGACAAATTCTACGGATGTTCCTTCGCCAACGCTTAAGGTACAACCAAAGACTTTTATCGATGTCAGCAGCCATAATGGTGATATCAGTGTAGATGACTATCGTGCTCTTGCACGCCAGGGTGTGGGTGGTGTCGTTGTCAAGTTGACTGAGGACACTTGGTACAACAACCCTAAAGCGCCCTCACAAGTTCGCAATGCTCAAATTGCTGGTCTTCAAGTATCAACCTATCATTTTTCTCGATACACAACTGAGGAAGAAGCACGTGCAGAAGCTCGTTTCTACATCCAAGCTGCACAAAAACTAAACCTTCCAAAAAGTACTGTTATGGTTAATGATTTGGAAGACTCTAAGATGCTTCCAAATATCAACCGTAACACCCAAGCTTGGGTTAACGAAATGCGTAAGCATGGATACAACAACTTGATGTTCTATACAAGTGCCAGCTGGTTGGATGAGAACAATCTAGGCTACCGTGGACCTGTCTCAACCTCTCAATTTGGGATTGAGAATTTCTGGGTTGCCCAGTACCCATCATCAACTCTTACAGCAACAAGTGCTAAGAACATGCGCTATAATGCCAAAACTGGTGCATGGCAGTTTTCAGCTACGGCTAATCTCTTGCCAGGTAAACATGTCTTTGACCATAGCGTGGACTATACAGGACGTTTCACAGCTAATGCCAGTGCTGAGGTTGATGCCACTCAAGGCGATTTGAGTGGAACCATTTCTATTGTCAATAACAATCCAACTCTTGGTAGCTTTGATGTTGTCATCTCTAATGTTAAGGCACCAAACGGTGTTGAAACTGTCTCTGTTCCAATTTGGTCAGAAATTAATGGCCAAGATGACATTATCTGGTATACGGCTAACCGTCAAAATAATGGAACTTATACAGTAAACGTTAAGGCTTCAGCTCATAAAAACTCAACAGGCCTTTACAATGTTCATCTTTATTATATTCAAAAAGATGGTCAAATGACGGGTGTTGGTGGAACAACTACGCAGGTCTTCATTGGTAAGACACCAGAGCAGTTGAAACCTAAAGCAAGTTTTGCTATTGAAAATAATAATGCTAAGGCAGGAACTTTTGATGCCGTTATCACTAATATCTCAGCACCACTAGGTGTTAAAGAGGTTTTAGTCCCATCATGGAGTCTTGAAAATGGTCAAGACGACCTTATTTGGCATAAGGCAACCAAGCAAAATGATGGTAGCTATCGTGTCACCATTAAGGCAAGTGAGCATAAGGGCAATAAAGGGAATTACCGTGCTGATGCCTACATCGTGGACAACGCTAACAATCGTCATTATATTGCCGAAAAAGTAGTGTCTGTTGATTATGCTCGACCAAGCGGTGTTCTTACGATTGAAAACAACAATACTGCAGCAGGTACTTTTGATGCCGTTGTTCGTAATATTGTTGCACCTACAGGTTTAAAAGAGGTTCTTGTTCCATCATGGAGTTTGGCTGGTGGTCAGGATGACCTTATCTGGCATAAGGCAACTCGTCAAGCCGACGGTTCTTACCGAGTGACTATCAAAGCAACGGATCATAAGAATTCAACAGGTAAATACCGTGCTGATGCCTACATTGTAGATGACTCTAACAAACGTTTCTATCTCACTGAAAAAGTGGTAGAAGTTACTCAAACTCGCCCTAGCGCAAGTCTCGTTATTGAAAATAATAATGCTGATTTAGGTACTTTTGATGCTGTTATTCGCAATATCGTAGCACCAAATGGGGTTAAGGAAGTCTTAGTTCCTTCATGGAGTCTAGTTAACGGACAAGATGATCTGGTTTGGCATAAGGCTAGTCGTCAATCTGATGGTAGCTACCGTGTTACTATTAAGGCTAGTGAGCATAAGAATTCTCTAGGAAATTACCGTGCTGACCTTTATATCGTAGATAATGCCAACCAACGTCATTATGTCACTGAAACAATTGTGGATGTGAAACATAATAAACCAGTCGGTACTATTTCAGTAGTTAATAACAATAAAGATACTGGTACTTTTGATGTCATTATCAGTGATGTTTATAGTCCTAAAGGTGTTCGTACTGTTCAAGTGCCTATTTGGTCTGAAAAAGATGGACAAGATGACATTCGTTGGTATGAAGCGACACGCCAAGCAAATGGCACTTATACGGTAAATGTTCAAGCTACTAACCATAAAAACTCAACAGGCTTGTACAATATTCATTTGTACTACATTTTAAATGATGGTTCACAAGTTGGTGTCGGTGGCACAACAACGACAGTTGAATTCCGTAATGCTAAGACTAAAACGCAAACCTATATCACTAATGTTAATTCAGAAGCTGGTAGTTACACAGTAGTGGTTGATCAGGCACCACAAGGACGTCAAATTAAGAATATCCGTGTAGCTGTATGGTCAGAAAGCAACCAAGGAAACCTTTCTTGGTACAATACGGCACCTACTGGAACACATACTGAAATCAATGTATCGACTGTTAATCATAAGAATCTCTTTGGTAACTATACGACTCATGTTTATGTAGACTATGTAGACAATACTGTAGACGGATTCAACCTTGGTGAGACAGCTCTTGCTCCACGTAATCGTCGTGTTGAGCCTCAGACGACTTATTATTCTCAACGTGATCCTCGTTGGGCTTCTAAGTGGTATGGTGTCAGCAATATGGACCAGTCAGGTTGTGTTCCAACATCACTTGCTATGACCTTTACAGATATCTTGGGAACTGTAATTGCACCAACGACAGTTGCGGATTATTTGTACTACAATACAAATTCGTTCAATAAAACATCAGTTGCTGGTACAGACGCGGATGGTATTGTATTAGCAAGTAAGAACTGGGGACTTAAGAGCAACATGCTTTCAAGCATTGCTAACATTGCTTCAGCTTTGATGTCAGGCCAACATGTTCTGGCGGCAGTAGGAGCAAGCCAATTTATCAATTATCCTTACACGCATGAAATCGTACTTCATGGCTATGATAATGGTAAAACTTATGTTCGTGATCCATTTAATGCCAATAACAATGGCTGGTATTCATTGGATTACATTCATGGTGTTCAGAGTCGAGATGCAATGGATACTAAGCTTGGTGCACCATTCTTCTCAATCTTTGCTTAATCTATTAATGAAAGGTCTTTAGAAGGAAACTTCTAAGGGCTTTTTTGGTGTTCATTTTTGATAGTCATATTTTGTATTTATCTATTTTCAGAATATTATATATACATTTGTAATCTCTTATTTATAGGTTTTTAGGTTCTTTATTTGGATAACGTTGATACTTTTAGTATGGAAATTACTTATTTTTTTATCATTTTTATAGTTTTTTTAGATAATTATCACTTTTGCTCTATTCGTAAGACATTTTCTATGGTAAAATGGGTGACGTATTAAAAAGTGTCAAAGGAAAGTTAAATGCGAACAAAAGATTTTATCTACTATGCCAGTGCAGCTGTTCTCATGGCGATGACCACTCAGGTAGCCAGTGCTGATGAGGTAGCTACTCAAATGCCTACGGTTACAGAAGGGAACCAGTATCAGCCTGCGACCGCAGCAGAAATTTTTGGTGGTGGGGTAGTTCTTGCACAAGAGTCACCATCAGAAAGACCAAGTTCAACTGTTGCGACAACACCTACAGCCACAAGTGAAGTAGCAAATTCAAGTGCTCCACACGTCAGTCAAGCAAGCTCAACAACGATTGTAGCATCTGAATCAAGAGTCATTGCCTCTGAATCGGTAGTTCAGGCGAACACAGTAGCTAGTTCAGAAAATGCGACGGTACCGACTGCTTCTGAGGTTTCAAGCAATACCGTGGCTGAACCTGCTAAGTTGACTCATTCTCATGATACTGATGTTCTAAAACCTAAGGCAAGCTTCTCAATTGAGAACAACAACAAGGTCACTGGTACCTTTGATGCTGTGGTTCGAGATATTGTGGCACCCTTGGGTGTTAAAGAGGTTCTTGTCCCATCTTGGAGTCTAGCCAATGGTCAAGATGACTTGATTTGGCATAAGGCAGCCAAGCAAATGGATGGTTCTTATCGTGTAACCATTAAGGCGGTTGATCACAAGGGGGAGGCTGGCAATTACCGTGCAGATGCCTATGTTGTTGACCGAACAAATAAGAGACATTATATTTCTGAGAAAGTAGTATCGGTAACTTACTCTCGTCCAAGTGCAAGCCTAACGATTGAAAATAATAATGCAGCTACAGGCACTTTTGACGCTGTGGTAAAAAATATCATTGCTCCTACAGGTGTGAGAGAAATCTTAGTTCCGTCATGGAGTCTCGTTGGTGGTCAAGATGATTTGATTTGGCATAAGGCGACGAAGCAAGCAGATGGTTCTTACAGAGCTACCATTAAGGCAAGCGACCACAAAAATTCAACTGGTAAATACCGTGCAGATGCCTATATCGTAGATAATTTTAATAAGCGTTTCTACTTGACTGAAAAAGTGGTGGAAGTTAGCCAAGCTCGCCCAAGTGCAAGCCTAACGATTGAAAATAATAATGCAGCTACAGGCACTTTTGATGCTGTGGTTCGAAATATTGTTGCACCAAATGGCTTGAAGGAAATCTTGGTCCCATCATGGAGTCTTGTTAATGGTCAAGATGATTTGGTTTGGCATAAGGCAAGTAAGCAAGCTGACGGTAGCTATCGTGTGACGATTAAGGCTTCAGACCATAAATATTCAACTGGTAAATACAGAGCAGATGTTTATCTCGTCGATAAGGATGACAATCGTCAGTATTTGACTGAGACTGTGGTTGATGTCAATGAAACTAAGCCAAGTGGTAGTATTTCTATCTTAAATAACAATGGCGCTGGAAGTTTTGATGTGGTCATCAGCGATGTTTATAGCCCTAAGGGTGTCCGAACGGTTCAAGTCCCAGTCTGGTCTGAGGCTGATGGTCAAGATGATATTCGTTGGTATGAAGCGACACGTCAAACAGATGGCAATTACAAGGTTACTGTTCAAGTAGCTAACCACAAAAACGTAACTGGTCTTTACAATGTTCATCTTTACTATGTTCAAAACGACGGTTCACAAATCAGTGTGGGAGGCACGCAAACAAAAGTTACTTTGTCAGATCCCAAAGCCGACCTTGCCATCACTGGTCTCAACAATGCTACTGGTAGCTATGATCTTGTTATTTCAAACTTGATTGCTCCACTTGGCTTCAAAGAAGTCTTGGTTCCAACCTGGTCAGAAAAGAACGGTCAAGATGATATCATCTGGTACAAGGCAGCTAAGCAAGCTAATGGAGACTATAAGGTAACCGTTCGTTCAAGCAACCATAAGGGTGAT
>OHAI01001094.1_pt1 | contig 21333 bp, 12 predicted proteins | sample 1577091 | NCBI WGS metagenome assembly OHAI01 (sample SAMEA3541548, study PRJEB24748) | human gut metagenome | biome: human gut; feature: human-associated habitat; material: faeces | place: China | collected 2012
TCACCTGACCCTCCTTGCGGTAGGTCAGGTGTTGCAACGATCACTAGAACCCGCCCGGCGTCTCTTATCGTGGGGGGGGAGAGATGCACGAACTCGGAGCGGAGTGAACGGCTACCTCCGATGACACATGGGGCCACTCAAACGAGTGACAATTACGAGTTACGACGGGAGATGACAATGTTCCGCAAGGCTCCCCTCAGTCACCTTCGGTGACAGCTCCCCCCAGGGAGGGGAGCCAGATTAGCGTCAGCGTGTGGAGGCGCGGGCGATGACTTGGGATTCGGTGGTGAGCAGTTCGGGCTTGGTGATGCTGCCGTCGATGCGTCCGAGGATGCGATTCACTGCCGTGGGAGCTGTCCAGTCAAGGCGGGAATCCATGGTGGTCAGCGGAATCTGCAGGTAGGGGGCTTCCTCGTTGTTGTCGAAGCCGATGACCTGCACCTGCGCGGGCACCTCATAACCAGCGGTGCGCAGAGCGGTCAATGCGCCGATGGCCAACTGATCGTTCAGTGCGATCACACCGTCGAATGGCACGCCGGAATCAATCAGTCGCTGAGTCACGCGAGCGCCAGCGCCGATGGTCCAATCCTGATCGGTGTTGCCAATCAGATGAGGATCCAGCTCAAGCCCACGGCGGCGCGTTTCTTCAATGACACCACGCAAACGCAGTTGTGCGTTGCCTTCCACAGCCTGCAACAAAGCGGCCGCGTTATAGTCGTCTCGTGCGCCCACTACAGCGAGGCGAGAAGAACCTCGATCGTATAGGTAGCCTGCCGCTGTTGCTGCGGCGGCAACATCGTCCGGAGTCACGTGGTCGGCAACACCCCATGTGGTTCGGGCACCGACAATAACCAGCGGGAAATCGACCTTCAGGTCTTCGGGCGAAATATCCTCCACCTCGCTCATGGAGAGAATCATGCCGTCTGACACGGTGGAGTTGAAGTTCTTGAGCAGGTCACGCGCTCCTTTGGCCGAGCCCTCTGCATACGTGGTGACGTATACGGAGTAGTCGCGCTGACGGGCGGCCTCGATGGTGCGGTTGGCTAACTCGGCCAGATATGGCGGAATCAGCGAAGGCACGGCAAGGGTGATGAAACCGGTGTGATCGCGGTTGAGGTTGCGGGCGGCCACGTTGACTCGGTAGCCGAGGTCCTTAATGACTGTTTCAACCTTTGTACGGGTTTCATCGGTCATACGCCCGGAGCCATTGATCACGTTCGACGCAGTTTTGAGCGATACACCGGCGGCCTGAGCGACATCGCGTAGCGTCACTCGACGCTTGGCTGTTTTCTCGTCGCTCATGCCACACTCCTCTATCCGGACAACATTGCCATTCTAGCGCGGTTTAGCAGGACGTTTTAGCGATAAGAATGGCGTTGCGGTTCAGCGTATATCCAACGGCGTCAGTCTCGCAACGGTGGGCGATGATGGGATCACCTTCCACACCGTTGACGGCAACGGGCTGCTTCGAACGGTTCAGATAGAAATCGAAGCGGATGGTACCGTCTGAGGATTGGCGGATGGTGTGCAGGATGCGGGGGTCATGAGTCGTGGCTGCTGCGGTCGTAGTTGCGGCGTTGATCTCTCCCCCACCCGGCCTTTGGTCGGGAGCCCTTTCGTCGGAGGGGGCTGTTGTGTTGAGTTCCTTGAGCAAGTGGGTGATGTCGTGGCGGCCAAGATCGCAGCCCACGTAGATGGCGGCGCCTTGGCCGTGGGGGTGACTGGTGATGGCGGGGACGCCGTCGAGCTCCCAGTCAGCAGCGGCTGTACCCACGTACGTGGCAAGCACGCGAGTGTCTGGAGCGACCGAGGTCACGTCATTCTGCCACAGACGTGTCGTGAGTCCATTCGACAAACCGATTTCGGCCGGTTCGTCTTCGGCTTCTTCTCCGAGGATGTTGAATTCTTCGGAGCGGATGCCGAGCATGTCGCGCAGAAGTCCGTTGCCGGCGCCGGGGTATCCGCCGAGACCGATGTGGAAGTGTTCGTCGATCAGGCCGGTGGCATAGCCGACGATGACCGTACCGCCGTTTTCGGCGAAGTCCGCGATGCGACGGGTATCCTCGTCGGACAGGGCGATCACGGTGGGCAGCACGATAGTCTGGTAGCCGCTCCAATCGTAGGCGAGCGGGACCACGTCCGCGCGCGCTCCGGCATCGAGATATCCGCGATACCAGTCGCGTACGTCATGCCAGTGATTGAGTTTCATGCTGGGCAGGGTCTCGGAGCGAGTGGCCCATTCGGATTCCGCACTAAACAGAATCGCCGTGTCCGCGCGCTTCAGTTCCGTGTCTTGCACACCCGCGTCGGACAGCGTCTTCAGCGCGGCGCCGAGTTCGCACACTCCTCGAAACAGTTTCGTATCGGAGCCCGCGTGGGGCACCATCGCGGAGTGGAACGCCTCGGCACCCGATGCGGATTGTCTCCATTGGAAGAAGTTGATGGCGTCGGCACCCATGGCCACGTGGGCCAAGGAGTCGCGCATGAGCTCGCCGGCGCGCTTGCGCGTGTTAAGCGGCTTCCATTGGACGGCGGAGGTGGAGTGCTCCATCACGTACCACGGCTTGCCGAGCGCGAGCGAGTCCATGAGCGCGTCCGAGCAGGCGAGTTCGTCCAGATGGGATTCGCCCTCATGGAAGTAGTGATCGTTGGACACGAAGTCCACTTCGTTTGCCCATTGCGCGTAGTCCATGGTGCATTGGTCGGTGGAGACCATGAAGTTCGTGGTGAACGGCTTTCCGGGGCAGATTTCTTCGATGGCGTCGCGTTCGGCCTTGTAGAAGTCGAGCAGCATGTCGTTGCCGAACCGCTCGTAATCCAACTGCTGGGGCGGGTTGACCATGCTGTCGCCGCCCATGTGGCGAGGCAGCAACACCTCGTCGAAGCTGTTCACGTGCTGGGACCAGAAGGCCGTGCCCCACGCTTCGTTCAACGCGTCGACGGTCCCGTATTTGGCCTCGCACCACGTGCGGAACGCGGCCAAGGCGTTGTCGGAGTAGTCGTAGCGGTTGTTCCAGCCGTATTCGTTGCCCATGTGCCAGGCCGTCACGTATGGATTGTCCTTGTAGTGTTCGGCAAGTTTGCGGCACAGGCGCAGCGCGTATTCCTTGAGCACCGGGCTTGTGGGCTGCCACGACTGGCGTGAGCCCGCATTGACCACATGGCCGTACCGATCGATTGGCAGCACCTCAGGATGACGCTCGTACAGCCACAACGGGGCCGTGGCAGTGGCCGATGCCAGGTCCACGGCGATGCTCGCCGCGCCGAGCTTGTCGATCACGTAGTCAAGCCACTCGAACGTGAACTCGCCCTCGCGCGGTTCGATCTTGTCCCAGCTGAAGATGGCGAGGGCCACGGTGTTGACGCCGGCTTGGACCATCAGGCGAATGTCCTCGTCCAGTGTCTCCTCGGGCCACTGGTCCGGATTGTAGTCGCCGCCGAACGCGATGCCACGACCGGATTCAGTCAGCAGGGACGGCCACCTGAACGTTCTACGAGTAGTCATATCAATCAAGTCCTTTATTGTACCGGCTCATGGCCGATGCTATGTTGCTGGCGGCGGCCGTTGCTGCGATGACCTTCTTGGTGTTGCGCATGTTATCTCCTCCTGAGCCGTTGGGATTGGTCGTGGCTTCGGGACTTTGGACTTACCTTGGGCCTGGGTTCCTCGCCTGCGATATGCTCCGCTGACGGTCTTTTTTGGGGTGTTTTCTTTGGTACACCCGTGTACCAATATCTATGATGATACACCCGTGTACCAATTTGTCAAAATCAAGCGACACGCCTGATTTCCCGCCAAAACTCGCCACCTCGGGCACACAGAAGAATCTTCAGCCTCCGACATCCACAATTCCGAGAGCGTTCACATTCGTGGATGTCCAGCGCCAGACGGAGCCAGTTCGGCTAGTATGAATAGGCACCACCATAGCTGTATTGAGAGGAAGAGCACATGGCGGGACTGTTTCGGACTGCTTCCAAGCAGCCCAATCCTTTAGGAACAGCCATACGCACCCGCGGATCAGGAAAATATACATTCGGACTGGCTTTGAGTGCGGGTCTTGCCGGATTACTGTACGGCTACGACACCGTCTCCATCTCCGGTGCCATCGAATTCCTGCGCGCCAGATACGGGCTCAGTACTCTCATGGAGGGCCTCGTCGTTTCCTCCATCATGCTCGGTGCCGTCATCGGAGCGGCCACCGCCGGATTCCTTTCCGACCGATTCGGCAGGAAACGTATCCTTATTACCGGCGGCGCGTTCTTCCTCGTTGCGGCTGTATGGAGTGCGCTGACGATAGGTCCCATAGCGCTTATCGTGGCGCGCGTGGCCGGCGGCTACGGCATCGGCCTGACCGCCGCGCTGGCCGTCACATACATCACCGAATCGGCTCCGGCCAACATCCGTGGTCTGCTCGCCTTCTCTTATCAGCTGCTTGCGGTTTGCGGTATCTTCCTGACCAACGTCATCAACTACATCATCGCCTCCCACGGATCAAACGACTGGGATATCGCCACTGGATGGCGCTGGATGCTGGGATTAGGCGCGATTCCGGCCGCCACCTTCCTGCTGGCTATGCGGAGGGCACCGGAAAGCCCACGATTCCTCATTCAGATAGGCAGAACCGATGAAGGTTTCGCGGTGCTCGAGCACATCCTCGGCACCGAACGCGCACGCCTGCGCACCGATGACATCCAAGCCTCGGTCAAACTGGAAACCGAGATGTCGCACGAATTCCATGATTTGTTCCGTCCAGGCCTGCGACGGGCACTCGTCATCGGCATCTTTCTCGCCGTGTTCAACCAGTTCATCGGCATGAACGCCATTTCCTACTATGGGCCGGTGATGTTCTCGGATCTCGGGTTCGCCGGGGACACTCAGTTCCTCGCGGCCGCCAGCGTAGGCGGCATGGAGCTGGTGGCCACCGTGGTAGGCATGTACCTGATCGACACGTTCGGCCGTAAACGTCTTATGGAAATAGGCACCGGCATGATGTGCGTGTTCGCGCTATGCATTTCGGGCTCGTATTTCATGGGCAATTCGCTGCTGACGCTTATATTCGTCATGGCGTTCACCATATCGTTCGCCTTTTCGATGGGACCGATTCCCTGGATTGTGATTCCCGAGCTCTTCCCCACGTATCTGCGCGGTCGCGCCACCGGATTGTGTGTGATGTGTCTGCTGTTCGCCAACTGGATCATCGCACAATTCACGCCGATGATGATCGATGGATTGGGCGGCGGCATATCGTTCGCGATTTTCGCGGTTCTGGATCTGATTTGCCTGTTCGGCATCGTGGCGTTGGTGCCGGAGACAATGGGACGCACGCTGGAGGAAATCGAGCATCTATGGCAGCCGAAAACCGATTTGGCCTACGCAAAATACGCGCTGAGCACGGCTGATGCGAATATCCGCCACGCGGAAGCCACGCTGCGTCGTATTGAAAACGAACGTCAGCAGGCATTGGGCATTATGGATGCGGCTGAGCGGGCTCGCGCTGCGGCACAGCAGAAGATTTTCGCCATAGAGACCGCCAAAAGGGTCGAGGCAGAACGGCTGGAGGCGCAGCGCGCTGCCGAGGAAGCCGCCAAGGCAGCGGCGAATATGGCTGCAGAAGAAGACACGGCAGCGACCGTCTCGGAAGTTACGACGGATGAGAACGTGCCGTCGCTTATGCGGCGTACGAGGGGCGCTGTTCTGGTTGGTAAGTCATCCAGTAGACGGCACGACGGTGAGTATACGGACGGCTCTGCGAACGGCCCTGCGGATGGCTCTGTGGATGGCTCCGTGACTGACTCTGCGGATGGTGCGATGCTGGACAGCGCGGCGGCCGAGGCAGCGGCCAGCGCAGCAGTCGCGGCCTTGGCCGATTCACTGCCCGACGATCCATTCACGCTGGCGAATCGGCCGACTACGCGCAGTGGTGCGGATGATACAGATAGCGTTGATGCCGCAGATGCCGTTGATTCCGCGAATGACGCGAATCGAAACCGCAAGCAGACAAATGCCGTGCAGCCGGCACATATGGCCTCTATTGAGCACGCGCACAGTGCCGATACGCCTCGCGGAGTGTTGTTGCCCAGTGCCGACGAGGATTCCTACAGCGAGCATTCCTTCGCCGAGACGGATGACGACCGCGAGGCTCAGGCCATCGACGCGGCCCTCGACTCTCTGGATGCCCTTATCAGAGGCTGATATATAAGGAAATCCTGTATTGCAGAGTATTGCGGCCTGTGACTGTGCGACTTTACAGATTCAGCACCGCATCGGCAACGCGCATGGCGGATTCACGGTGAGAGACCAGCACCACAGCCACGTCTTGCCCCTTATCCGCATTCTGCTCGCTCTTGGACAGCTCATGAATGGAACGCAGAATGATGGCTTCATTCAAGGCATCCAGACGACTGGTCGGCTCGTCGAAGAGCACCAAGTCGGCATTGCGCAGGAATACACGGGCCAAGCCGATGCGCTGGCGTTCGCCTTCAGACAGTCGGTCGCCCAGCTCGCCCACCTGGGTGTCGAGCCCATCCGGCAGGGAATCGATCAGGTCGAGCACGGATGCCTTGGCGAGGGCTTCGCGGAGTCGGGCGTCAAGAACACCGGCCGCTCCCCCATTGCGAATCTCCGATTCAGGCAAGGCGATAAGCAGATTCTCTCGAATCGTGCCGTCGAACAGGTGGGTCTCCTGACTCATCATGGCCTGAATACGGCGGCGGGCATGCACATCGATTTGCGGTAGCGGCGTGCCGGACAGCGTCACTTGGCCGCGCTGCGGATCCCAATAGCGCATCAGCAGCTTCAGCATAGTGGACTTGCCCCGGCCGGACGGGCCTTGGATACCGAGGATGCCGTGCTGCGGCACATCGAGCGAGAAGTCGGCGAGAATCGCCTCGCTCCCCTCCCCCGGGTACGCGAAGGTGACGCGGTCAAGGCGCATGCCCTCATAATCCGAGTTCGCAGTGCCAGTTTCCACCACGGCCGGCGCTTCGTCCATCAGGCCGAACAGACGACGGGCGGAGGCGAAGGTCTGGGTGAGGTTCGCGGGCAGGGCGGCGAGCGCCAGCGTCGGCCCGAACGAGCTGGCGAGCAGCGCGAAGGCGGCGACCAGCGCCGGGATATCGTAGAGGTTCACGCCGGCAAGATTGATGGCGATGCCGGCAGCCGCCGAGGTAAGCAATGCAACCAGCAATCCGCCGACACCGGCGAACCGGCCGTTGACACGGCTGAGTTTGGCATGGTCACGCCATAGCGCGCGCGTGCGGTCTTCGATGGCCTGCGCACGATCTTCACCCCGACCGAATCGGATGATCTCGTCGAGACCGCGCATGTCGTCGAGCATCACGTTGTCGAGTTCGCCGGCCGCGCCACGGATGGCGGGGCCCAGATTGCGCACGCCGGTGGCGAAGAAGCGCGGCACAATGATGCCGATGATCAGATGGGAGACGATCAGCGCCAACGCCATCCAGGGGCTCAGCGTGGCCGCCACGATGGCGTAGACGATGGTGGTGGTCACGGCTATGGCCACGGGGCTGATGGTATGCGCGAAGAAGATTTCGAGCAGTTCCACGTCGGTGGTGAGCATGGCGATGAGGTCGCCCTTGCCCTTGCCGGCGAGCTTGGCCGGAGCGAGGCGGCGAAGGGCGGCGAAAGCCTTGGAGCGGAAGAGCGCGAGCAGGTGGAAGGCCACGTTGTGGTTCAGATATTGCTCAACGTAGCGCGTCAGGCCGCGCAACACCGCGCAAACAATCATGGCGGTGATTGCACCGGCCGCACTCATGCCCCACACGGGGTTGCCGGCGAGCGCGAATCCGGCGATGATGCCGAACACCGGTAGGAAGGTTGCGGCAAGGTGACCGATGGTGCCGGCCGTGGAAGCCGCGACCATAAGCCCGGCCAGTGGCTTGGCCTCCCCGAGTAGTCGCTTGATGACCTGGAACGTGCTCATCTCGGCCGGAGCTGCAGCCGGAGCTGCGCCCACAGCCGCCCCGCTCCCGCTGGCGGAAGCTGTCAGCGAAGCTGGCTGAGGGTGGTCAGCCGTTACGTCGGTCTCTGTGCTTACTCGCGTCGAACCACCCTCAGTCCGACTGTCGTCGGCCAGCTCCCGCCAGCGGGAGCTTATCTGCGTCCCATGCTGAGGGTTGTCACCCCCAAAGTTCTCGATATCCGCCTGAGTAGTGAACAACTTGGCGTACACGCCGCCGGCCGCCATGAGTTCGGCATGCGTGCCGGTTTCCACCGACTTGCCGTGTTCGAGCACCACCACTTGGTCGGCGTGCTCGGCGTTGGCCATGCGATGGGTGATCATGATCACCGTCTTGCTGCGGGATTGCACCAGTTCGCGGATGGTCGCGAGAATCAGTTCCTCGGATTCCACATCCACACTGCTGGTGGCCTCGTCGAATACGAATACCGGCGAATCATGCAGAAGCGCACGGGCGATGGCGATACGCTGGCGCTGGCCACCGGACAGGTTGGCGGCGTCGGGCTCAATCGTCATGTCAAGGCCGTCCGGCTGCGAACGCACGAAGTCGGCGATACGGGCCTGTTCGAGCGCGTCCCAGAGACGGGAATCCACGGCGTCGGACGCGGCTTCACCGTTCTGGCCGTCATCGGGCAAAGCCATCAGAAGGTTCTCACGCAGAGTACCGGCAAACAGATGGCTACTGGCACCGATCAGGGTGATGGTTCGGGCGAGCGTCTCTCCGGACAGGTCGGATACCTTGACGCCGTTCAGCGTAAGCGAGCCTTGGTATCCGGTCAGCGTACCGGCAAGCAGCGCGGCAGCCGTGGATTTGCCGGAACCGGAGATGCCGACGATGGCGGTGAGTTGACCGGGGTAGGCAGTGAAGGTGAGGTCGGTGAGCGCAGGTGCCGGCGCGGAATTCGTTTGTTGAACGGCGGCACCGGAATCGGCGCTGTCATAGGAATAGCCGACGTGGTCGAAGCTGACGGTGATTCCGCCATCGGCCTTGGTACCGGCCTTGGTACCGGCATCAGTCCCGGCATCGGTACCAGCGGTGGCCGGCAGCGTGGCAGTGCCGTGGGCGGGCTCGGGGGTGTCCAGCAGGGCGAAGATGCGCTTGGTGGAGGTCATGCCGTTCATCGCCACGTGGAAGTAGGAGCCGAGCTGGCGCATGGGGATGAAGAATTCAGCGGACAGCAGCACGATCAGCAACAGTCCGGCGAGGGTGAGCGGGAAGCCCGCACCGAACGGCATCAGGTATTGCAGGCCGTAGGCCAGGTAGGCGAACGCACCGGGCAGGTGGGCGGCGAGCATAATCGGAGACCAGCCGGCGGCGCTGGCTCCTGCGGCGGCCGCGGCGGTATGCGCATACTGCCATAGAGCCACACCAATGCCGGCCGCCGCACCGCCGTAGGCCACGATATCCATGGCGGTCAGCGAGCGCAGCTGGATCTGCAGCACGCGCATGGTCATGACGCGGAAGCCTTCGGCCTTCTTGTCCATTTCGGCGGCGGCACGGTCGTCGGCGTCGAAGTTCTTCAGGGTTTCGAGGCCTTGCAGGTTGTCGAGGAATGCGGCACCCATGTCGGTGTATCGGCCCCAGTATTTTTTGAAGGCGCGGGCGGCGGTCATGGATACGATGCCGGTGACAATAATAATGAGCGGCGCGCAGACGAGCATGGTCACGGCGGCCGGCATGTTGATCGGCGCAATCACGGCGAACAGGGTGATCGGCGCAAGAATCGCATAGAAGAGCTGCGGCAGGAACAGTTCGAAGAAGCTTTGAATCTGCTCGACGCCTTCGCCGGCGGACTGGACCACATCCGAGGTCTTGACGCGCGACCTGTAGGACGGGCCGAGGGCCACCATTTTGCGGTACAGCTTGGAACGCAAAGCGAGCTTGACCCGTTCGGCGGCTTCGGTGCCGAGGCGTGTGGCGTGTGTGGTGGCCAGGTAGCGAACCAGCATGCAGACGATCGCCAAGGCCACGTAAACCATGAGGTCGCCGGCCATCGGGGCGACGGTGGTGCCCGGAACGCCGAACAGATTGGCGGGGCACTCGGAGGCCGAGGCGGCGTTACAGGAGAAAGTGTGTGGGTCGGCTGCGGCGAGCAGTCCTTGCAGCAGCATGACCAGCGAAAGCATGAAGCCGATATTGGCAAGCAGCCCAACCCACATCAGAGCCACTTTGCCGGCTATGAGCTTGCCGAGACCTGGTGCCAATTGGAACAGTCGTTTGTCGAACATGGTTCGCTTCCCCTTGCCGTGTTGTTGCGGTGTTGGTTGCCGTGGTACTGCAGTAGGTCTCGTCATGCATCAGTCGCGGGTGCCACCAATCGCATACCTGCACATACCGATGGCGTGCACTGCGCAATCCTATTTACCTTAGGCGAAAGCGCACATACACGCCAGACCTTCAGCTGAGACGACTGTCACGCTGAGCTTCGTTCCCAAATAAGAAGCCACAGACTCCCCAATGCCGACGCCGCCGATGATGCTGGAGCTGATGACCGGACCCTGCAGGGCCGGGCTCAGCACGTACTTGTCCTGCAGGAAGTCGATGGCTCCCGAAATGGACACGGTCATAACCGTAGAGCAAACCGGTTAGACACGGCGTTGTATACAATCCACAAAACCAGACAGACAACTTCTCCATTGCCCACAACGCGCGCAACCTTACGCCAGCGTAATCTAACTCGTCAGAATGGCTCAGGTTGTCAACTTGCCATCATGTTTGTAAGGAATAAACGGCCGTATGCTTACCGAATACACCACGCCCGGCGAATCCATCGAGATCCGCGATGACCAAACTATCTATTCACTGCTCACCGAACGACTGGCCCGCACCGGCGCGGACACGGTAATCGCCGCCAAGAAAATCGGCCCCGGCCGCTGGCAGAACGTCACCACCGGCGAATTCCACGAGCGCGTGGTCTCAGCCGCCAAGGGCCTGATCGCGCTCGGCATCGCCAAGGGCGACGCGGTGACCATCTTTTCCTCCACCCGTCTCGAATGGGGCATTCTCGATTTCGCACTGGCCGCAGTGGGCGCGGTAAGCGTGCCGATCTACGACACCGACTCCGCCCCGCAAGCCCAGCGCATCATGAACGATTCGGCGGTCAAGCTGGCCTTTGCCGACAACCGCGAGCGCTTCGACCGGCTCGACTCGGTCAAGGACCACTGTCCTGCCTTGAAGCAGATTCTCATGATCGAGGGCAACGCGCTGGGCGCGCTCGAAGGTCTGGGCGTGGCTGTTTCGGACGAGGAACTGAACGAGCGCGTGGCCACCGTGCGCGCCGACGATCTGGCCACCATCGTCTACACTTCGGGCTCCACCGGCAACCCGAAGGGTGCCGAACTGACCCACAAGAACTTCGTGTCCATCACCATCTCCGCCTCGCAGGCGTTGCATGAAGTGGTGCTTGACGACCATCCGCGCCTGCTGCTCTTCCTGCCGCTGGCCCACTGCTTCGCGCGATTCATCCAGTACGCCTCCATCGCCTCCGATGACGGCGTGGTCGGTTATCTGCCGGACACCAAAACCCTGCTGCCGGACCTGCGTTCGTTTGAACCGACCTACCTGCTGGGCGTGCCGCGCGTGTTCGAGAAGGTATACAACGCCGCCTCGCACAAGGCCGGTGCCGGCTGGAAGGGCCGCCTGTTTGTCAAGGCCGCCGAGGCCGCGCGCGTCTGGAGCCGCAAGGAGCAGGCCGGCGAGCAGCACACGTTTGCCGAAATCGCCGAGCGCGCCAAGTACGAAACGCTCGTCTACCGCACGGTGCGCGGTGCTCTGGGCCCGAAGATCAAGTACGTGGCCTGCGGCGGCGCACCACTGTCGCTCGATCTAGCGCATTTCTACAACGGCATCGGTCTGCCGATGATTCAGGGTTACGGCATGACCGAGACCGCCGCCCCGTTCGCCGCCACGCGCGTGACCGACAATATGATCGGCACCGTAGGCCAGCCCGCGCCCGGCTCCTCGATTCGCATTTCCGACGAAGGCGAACTGCAGGTCAAGGGCCCGAACGTGTTCCGCGGCTACCACAATCTGCCGGAGAAGACGGCCGAGGCATTCACCGCCGACGGCTGGCTCAGGACCGGCGACTTGGCCGAGATCGATGACGCCGGCCGCATCATCATCACCGGTCGAATCAAGGACATTATTATTACCGCCGGCGGCAAGAACGTCTCCCCCATTCCGCTGGAGGAGGAGATCGCCAAGTGCCCGATCGTGGAGCACTGCGTGGTGGTGGGCGACCAGCGCCCGTTCATCGGCGCGCTGGTGACACTTGACCCGGAGTCGCTGGCCATTTGGCTGCCCGCGCACGGCCTGTCCACGGAGACGCCGGTCGACCGGCTCGCCACGAACGCCGCGGTGCGCGAGGAGATCCAGCAGTACGTGGACAAGGCGAATGCGACGGTCTCGCGCGCCGAATCCGTACGCAAGTTCGCCGTGCTGGACACGCAGTTCACGCAGGAGAACAAGTGCCTGACGCCGTCGCTGAAGGTAGTGCGCCCGGCCGTCAACCGCGTGTTCGCCGATGTGATCGACAACGAGATCTACAACGGCAAGCGGTGAGACGCGCGGTTCGTAATCCGACACAAAAAAAGGGCCTTTTGAACCGCACCCCGATTGTTGGACTGGAGTAATCCAGATTCGATGATCGGAGGTGCGGTTTCTCATGTCCAGGGATCGCAGGCGTCATTATGACGATGATTCCATGCGGGTCGTCGCCGGGGTGCCGCCCGGCCCAGGTGGGTCATGCCCGGGTCAGTTTCTTGCTCCTGAGACGCAGCACGACATCGGCGGAGTTGGCGACGCGCTTGGAATGCGTCACCACGATCACGCATTTGCCGAGCTGATGGGCGGCGTGCTGCAGCAGATGAATCACCTCGTCGGTCATCTCCGGGTCGAGGCTGCCCGTCGGCTCGTCCGCGAGGATCGCGCGGCCCGGGGCGACCAGCGCGCGGCCGACCGCCACCCGTTGACGCTGGCCGCCCGACAGGTGCATGATGTTGCGCTTGGATTCCTCACGGCTCAAACCCAGTTCCTCGAGGATCTTCATATCGGCCTTGGCGCTGCCCAGCCGCAGGTTCTCTTCGGGGGTGAGGTAGTCGATCAGGTTATGGTCCTGGAACACCAGGGACACGTGCTCCCGGCGGTGCTTCGCATAGCCCGATGCGGCGATGTCCTCCCCTTCGAAGCGGACCACTCCCCGGGAGGGGGCGTCCAGGCCGGCCAGCAGCGACAGCAGCGTGCTCTTGCCGGCGCCGGACGGGCCGGTGATCGCATACATCTTCCCGGATTCGAAATCCGCGCTGACATCCGAAAGAACACGGATCTTCGCCGCGCCGTAGGCGTAATCGACATGGTCCAGTTGCAGACAGTTAGACATGATTGGTGACTCCTAACGCATAGAGGAAAGAATGGATTTCGGGGATTTGGACAGCACGGCGGCGCATGACACGGCAAGAGCCACGGCGATGACCGCGCATCCGAGCAGCAGGATGAGCATCGTCTGCTCAGGCGGCAAGGCCTCCACGTGCAACGATTCCAACGGCGCGACGCCCGAATCGCGCAACAGTCGGGAAGACACGTATCCCGACAGCATGGCGCCGGTGCCCAGCGAACACAGGGCGGCGACCGCCGCCATGAGTCCGGTTTCGATGGCGAGTTGTGCGACGATCCGCATCTTGTCGATGCCGAGGGCCAGAAGCGTGCCTATCTCATGGATGCGTGAGCGAATCCAGAAGACCAGCGCCATCGCCAGCACCAGTACGTCCGCGAGGCAGACGGACAGCAGCACCATGCGCACCAGATTACGCACCGTCTGCACGGATTGCAGGACGCCGGAGAGCCGGGCCGAATCGTCGGTGACGTCGTACTTGCCGCCGGCCATGGTCTTGGCCCGTCCAATAGCCGCGGACAGGTCCTGCGGATTATCCGACAGGCATCGGATCATGTCGATCCGGTCGTTTCCGGTCAGAGCGGAAGCTACTCGCCTACCCGAATAGATGAGGTTCTCGGAAGTGTCCGAGGGCAGGGGGCTTTGGGCCTGCACGTTGCCGGAGAAGATCCCGGCCACACGCACCGTGGCGTTGCGCCCCTCCTGCCGGAGACGGAATGTCGAGCCGACCGATAGGCCGTTCTGCATCGCGAAGTCGCGGTGGACCAGCACATTGTCGCCGTCGCCCGAGATATGGCGGCCCTGCTCCAGGCGGTACAGGCCGCTCTGGAATTCCTCGGACAATGAGGAATCGGTGGTGCCCAGCACGCTGACCTGCATGGCCAGATCGGAGTCCAATCGGGGGCCCTGCCGGGGCATGACCGGGCGCGCGCCATCCACCTGCGCCAAGGTCTTCGTCGCATAGGCGGTCTTCGTCACACCGGGGATACGCGAGAACCGGCTCGCCTCCTCGGCGCTAATGGGATTCTCGCCGGCGCTGACGGTAAACCCTATGCCCATGCCCGCGCCGATGCCGTCGGACATGGTACGCAGGGCCGTCGAGACTCCGACCTGCGCCACCAGGCTCGTGAAGACCATCAGCATCAGCAGACCGATGATGCCGCTACGTACCGGCTTGCGTACGATCGCCAACGTGGCACGCTTCCACACATTCATGCTCATCATCGAATCTCCGACAGGTCTCGCGGCGATTTGCGCAGCATCGGCATGCACGCCACCGCGACGCACACCAGCATCACCGCCAACAATCCGAGCGCCACGTACAGCATGGCGGTCCCGTCGACCGACACCGTGAGCGAATCCAGGGTGCGCACCGACATGCTGGATTCAAGATCGCCGCCGACCTGCCCCATGCTGCTCAGCTCCTTCGCCGCGGAGGCGTTCACGGAATGGAGCGCCGTGGCGCCGAGCCATTGGGCCATTCCCTGCGCGCACAGCCAGCCGAGGGCGAGGGACGGCAGACCGATCAGCACCATCTCGGTGAGGTATTGGGCGACCAGGGAGGGCTTGCCGACGCCAAGGGACACCAGTATGCCCATCTCTTGACGGCGGTCGTTCATCCACAGCAGCAGCATGAGACTGAGCACGAGCACGGCCGAGACGGTCACGCCGATCAGGGCGCCGCGCATCATGGAGCGCACGCCGCGGGCGGCATGCAGCATGCTCGATGAATACTGGTCGTTGCGCGTGATCTGATAGTTGTTCCAATCCACCGGGAGTTTCTTCGCGGCATCCATGGTCTTCTCCACGTCAACGCCCTTGGACAGCACGAAGGTGGCGTCCTGGTATATTTCCTTGCCGTCCTTGTACTGGTACAGGTCGCGTGTGGTATCCAGATCGGTGTAGATGGTGTTGGCGGTGAGTTCCGCTCGGCTGGATACCTTTCTGGCGCTGTCGCCCTTGAATATGCCCACGATGGTGGTCTTGACGGTCGCCGTCGAATGTGATTCGTTGTCGGCGTCATAGGCGTTGGCCTTGAGCGTGAGCGTGTCTCCGACTTTGAGCCCGTTGGCTTTGGCGAGATCCTCATGGATCATCGACGTGTACTTGTCGGAGGCCTTCAGATGTCGTCCTTCGGCCATGCCGAGCGTGCGCGACGTGAACACGTTGAGTTTCGACGAATCATTCGTGCCCATGACGTTGGCGGCGTTGCCAAACTGCTGCTCCTGGGTCGCATCGTAATCATCGCCGCCGGGGACCTTCGCCACATTCGCCCCCACGAGATCGGCGGTGGCGTTCTGACGGACCATATACGAATCGACCCCGGGCAGTTGGGCGATCCTGCGCACGTCGGCGGGGCGCACCATGCCGCCTCCGCGAGGCGTGAGCATGCTGCCCTGCATGTTGCTGGACAGCACAAATCCACCGACCGCTTCCTTCTCGATTCGTCCGGCGGCCTGTTGAGCCGCCCGAGAAACCGCGATCGTGGATAGCATGCTCGCCGTTATGATGGTCAGTATTATGAGGAGCACTATGGTTCGCACTCGTTTTCTGAGCACATAGCGCACCGACCGTGCAACGAACGTCATCAATACCTCCTGTGGGCCTTGGGCTTTTCGCCCAAAATGCGAAACATGCCGCGTTTCGCCGGTTAGTTAGCCGCGACGATACATGACGCACCTCAAGATACGGGAAGAGATACGCCTTGGGCGAAAAACGGAACAGCGGCAAATGTCGTTTATTCTGGATTTTGGTCCATCTCGGGCCGCGTCGATGCGTCGGCCCGAGAGGAATCAGCGCTCGCGCCTCACCTTCGAGGCGGCGAACACGAGGAGCGGCAGAGCGGCGAACGCATAGTTCTCGCATTGGATGTACAGGTATGCGACCAGGACGAGCCAGCAGATGACGGTCTTGTGCCAGACGCCGGATTCGCCCGAACCCGCGCCGGCAACGCCATCACCACTATTGCCCCCGGCAACGTCGGCGACACAAACACCGTGCGCCAGCTCGTCGGACGATGCGCCATCCGCACCGCCACGGCATACCGTCCTCCCGCGCGTCATGCAGACCATCGAGGCTCCGACCAGCATGGCCAGCCCGATCAGCCCGTATTCGGCGATGACGCTGGTATACGCGCACATCGTCCACACCGTGTCCGCGTTCACGCCGGCCGCGAATCCCGTGGCCGCGCCGCCGTTCATGCCAAGACCGTCCAGCAGCCGTCCGGCTTTGGCCGCGCCGGCCCACACCGCATTGATGATGTTGCCCGCGCCATAACCGGTGAGCAGCGTCCACGGATGGGTGAGCAATCCGCATATCGGATCGAGGCTTTGGTAGATCCGCGCGAAGAACGAGCCGTCTCCCTCGGCCCCGTTTTCCGCGATGGCGGAGAGTCTGGAATCCGCCAGCACACCCAGCAGGCCCAGTGCAAATGCGCCGAGAATCTGCAGCATGCCCCGGACGCGGCGTGCGCCGTCATGCCAATCGGTGCGCGCCACACGGGCGATCAGCAACGCCACGACGGAATCGATGACGATTCTGGTGCCGGCTTGCATGAGCACCGCGCCGACGGCATACGTGACGATGAGGTCACGCAGCCGTTTGGCGTAGATGCGGTCGCGCCCGCGCATGAGCCACATGAGCGGAAGCAGTATGCCGAACAGGTGCATGCCGATATAGCTGGGCTCGGCGAACAGGAACTGCGGACGGCCGCCGCCCCACACCGAGTTGTCGCTGATGTATTGCCGGTACATGAGGTGCGAGAAATAGTCGGTCAACGGTTTGGCGTGCAGACGGATGGACAGCCATTGCACGACGCCCACTCCGAAGGAAACCCAGTATGATGCGATGAGAATCCGCAATGGCGTACGCCACGGAATGCGTTTGATGTCGAACGCAAGGGCGATCGCACCCAAAGTGGCGAGCACGCCCAGCAATCCGGTGATGCTCATGAACGCGGCGTTGAGGTGGATGCCGAACTTCAGCCATCCCGGGATGGACAGGATTATGCAGGCCACCGGTAGGAGGAACATTGGCAGGTACCGGTTGGCTGCGATGCGCAGTTGCCGCCAATTGCATAGGCAGTACACGGCGAACAGCGCCGGACTGATTGGAGACCAGAACGGCGCGTACAGGTCAAGCGTGGTGCCGTCCACCGGAAGAAAAGCAATGGCCAGCAACAGCCAAATGACGTTGCGTTCCTGCGATGTCAGAAATCGCAGGAACGACCGGTATTGCGGTCGGCCATGATGGTTGCCCGCGTCGATGGTGTCGTTGCGTACGCATGCCTGGTTCATGTGATTCTCCCTCCCCGTCAACCTTACTCGTTCATCATGATGCGCGGACGGGGCATGCTTTCCCCGCTGAAAGTGCAATGGCCCGAACATTGACAAGGTCGCACCGAATGCCCCCCCCATCATTGGCACATTGTGCGATCTCGTCGCGGCTGGCTGACGAAATAATGTTGGCCGACCGGTTACATTGGTTCGGTACAGTGGCGGCATTATTGGCCACTGAATCAAGCGATTTGCGGCAGAACGACGAAAACAACACTTGGGCGAAAAGAGGCAGGCATGACTACGAATCGACCGCTCATTACGGTGACTCCGCTGATGGATTACGGGCGCGATAGTCTGTGGATGCTGCCCGGATATATGGAGGCGATAATGCGGGCCGGCGGTACGCCCGTCATGTTGCCGCTGACCGATGACACCGACATTCTTGCGCAATGCGCCGAACGGTTTGACGCGTTTCTGTTTACGGGCGGGCCGGATGTGGGACCGATGGTTGGTGCAGCGGCCTCCGCCACCGGCCGTAGCGAGGTGCTCTCTCCTGAGCGCGACCGAATGGAATCGATTCTGCTGCCAGCTGTAATGGCTTGGGGCAAGCCGATTCTGGGCATCTGCCGTGGCATTCAGTTCATCAACGCAGCGCTGCGCGGCACGTTGTGGCAGGATCTGCCAAGCCAGCATCCGAGCGATATCGAACACCATATGAATCCGCCGTACGATGCGTTCGGACATAACGTTTCCTTGGTGCCCGGCACTCCCCTGGCTTCATTGTTCGCAGGGCAGACTGAGATTGCGGTGAATAGCTATCACCATCAGGCGGTTCGTGAGCCTGCTGCTGGACTCGAGGTCATGGCCGTCGCGCCCGACGGCGTGATCGAGGCCCTGTACCGGCCGGCAAGCCACTTCCTGTGGGCCGTGCAGTGGCATCCCGAGTTTCTCTACAAGGTAGATCCACGCTCGCAGGCGATTTTTGATGCGTTTGTGGGGAGTTGCCGATAACAGCAAAAGGGGCTGCTCCGGTTTCCCGGAACAGCCCCTTTTCAGCGGTAGCAGTCAGCAGACTGATTTAGTCATCAGTGCTGGCTTGCCAGCGCTGATTGGCGCGTGCGGAGACCGCCGTCCGAAGGCGAAGGCGTACGAAGGTACGTCGAACCTGAGGAAAGGCGGTATACGCTCCGCCAATCAGTGCTGGTTGTTGAGACGGTGGTACATCTCGGACAGCTCCAGTTCCTTCTCGAACTGGCGAGCGGTGGTGTTCTCGTCGATGACGGCGAGCTCAACACCGGCGATGCGGGCGAAGTCTTCCCAAGCCTCACGACCAACGGAGGTGGTCATGCAGGTGTGGTGAGAACCACCGGCGGTGATCCAGCACTCAACAGCGGTCTTCAGGCTCGGCTTCGGCTCCCAGACGGCGCGGGCGCACGGAAGCTCCTTGAGGGAGCCCTGCGGCTCAACGACGTCGACGACGTCCATGAGCAGGCGGAAGCGTTCGCGAACGTCGGACATGGAGACCACGACGGCGTCCTTGGCGGGCTTGGCCATCTGCTCGCTCGAGAGGTGGATCAGCAGGTCGGAGATGGTAAAGACCGGGTCGTCGGCCTTGTCACCGATGTTGATGTCGACGGTGGTGCCGTCCTTTTTGCAGATGACGCCTACGAGTGCGAGCGGGGAAGCGACCCAGTGGTAGCTCTTGACGCCGCCATAGTAGTGCGTGTCGAGGTAGGCCATGTCGCCGGCCTCGAAGGCGGGATTCTGCTTAAGGTCCAAGCGCGGCGAGTCCACGTGGGCGCCCAGGATGTTAAAGCCCTGCTCGAGCGGGGCGGTGCCAAGGTTGACGAGCATAAGGTCCTTGCCGTGGTTGGCGGCGTACACCTTGTCGCCTGCCTTGAGCTCGCGGCCCTCGGCGATCGCGGTCTCCAGGTCGACGTAGCCCGCCTCCTCGGCCATCTTGATGCCGGCCTTGACACACAGGCGCTCGGTCTTGTTCTCACTCAAAAACTTCTTATAGCCGCGGCAAAGCTCCTCGAGCTCCTCGATCTGCTGTGGCGTGTACTTTTTCCATGCGCAGGGACGCTCCATGACGCAGGCTCCTTTCGGATCGATCGTGCTGGTTAATGTACCGCGAGCCATCGTATCACGCGCGGGCGCGCGGTGGCGGGGGAGCTTGATGTGCGGTGGCCGCGAGGCGGGGAGCGTGTAAACTGGTGGGAGCAAATCGTGCCCAGCCCAAAGCGAGGTATTCAATATGTCTGACAAGCACCGCACCTTTGCCGTTATCGACGGTAACTCGCTCATGCACCGCGCCTTCCACGCCGTGCCGCCCACCATGAACGCGCCGGACGGTCGCCCCACCAACGCGATCTTTGGCTTTCTGAACATGTTTCTCAAGATGATCGACGCCTTTAACCCCGACGGTGTGGTCGTGGCGTTTGATAAGGGCAAGCCGCGCGTGCGCATGGAGATGCTGCCGCAGTATAAGGCGCAGCGCCCGCCCATGGACCCCGACCTGCACGCGCAGTTCCCCATGATTAAGGAGCTGCTCGCTGCGCTCAACGTGCCGATTTTGCAGTCCGAGGGCTGGGAAGGCGACGATATCCTGGGCACCATGGCGCGCCTGGGCGAGGAAGCCGGCTGCGACATGCTGCTGGTGACCGGCGACCGCGACATGTATCAGCTCGTGACCGAGCACGTCAACGTGGTCTCGACCCGCAAAGGCCTGTCCGACGTGGCGATTATGACGCCCGAGAGCGTGGACGACCTGTATCACGGCATTACACCGGCGCTCGTGCCCGATTTTTACGGCCTGAAGGGCGATACGTCCGACAACATTCCCGGCGTGCCGGGCATCGGCCCCAAAAAGGCGAGCGCGCTTATCGCGCAGTACGGCAGCTTGGACGAGGTCATCGCACATGCCGACGAGGTCAAGGGCAAGATGGGCGAGAACCTGCGCGCGCATATCGACGACGCGCTGCTGAGCCGCAAGGTCGCAACCATTCGTACCGATGCGCCTGTCGAGCTCGACTTTGATGCGACGTCCTTCCCGGCGTTTTCTGCCGACGAGGTGTCCGCTGCGCTGGGCACGCTCGGCATTACGGCCATGCAGAACCGTTTTTTGGCGCTGATTGGCGGCGAGGGCGGGGCTGCGGCCGCTGCCAGCACGTTCGAGATGCCTGCTGTTTTGCGTGCCGCCGCCGGCGATGCCGAGGCGCTTGCTGCTGCCGCCGCCGAGGTCGCTCGCGCGATTGATGCGGGCGAGTGGATTGCCGCTGTGGTGGACGATGACAAGGAGGAAGGCGCACTTTTTGGCCTGACGCGCACGCTGTGGCTGGCGACGTCCAAGGGGTTGCTTGCGCTCGAGGAGGGCGACGGCGGTGCGTCTGCCGTGGTCGATGGCTTCAACGTTGCCCACGGCGTGATCGCCGGCGTGCTCGCGCGCCTGTTTATGGAGGGCCGCGTGGCGAGCCCGGACATGAAGGCGCTGCTGCACGAGCTTTCGCCCATCGATTCCTCTGAGCCCGAGCTCATGGATCCGCTGGCCGTCGATTCCACGCGCATCTTCGATACTGTGGTCGCCGCCTATCTGTTGGATTCCGACCGCTCCGAGTTTGATGAGGCGTATCTGGCCGATACCTATCTGCAGATGACGCTGCCTGCGGCGCGCGGCGCGGAGGGTGC
>OHAI01001100.1_pt1 | contig 21214 bp, 23 predicted proteins | sample 1577091 | NCBI WGS metagenome assembly OHAI01 (sample SAMEA3541548, study PRJEB24748) | human gut metagenome | biome: human gut; feature: human-associated habitat; material: faeces | place: China | collected 2012
TGATTAGAAACATTATATTTAAAATTATCAATTATATTATCATCGTATGGATCTTCATTATTACCCATTTTTGGGTAGTAATTAATAGCAAATACTCCTTTATCATTTAGTGCTGTAAGTGCATAACCTTTACTCAATCTTATTCCAATAAAATCAGAAGATATAATTCCAAAATCAATATTAGTATATTTTTTACTTAGTTCATTTACAATAGATACGTAATTGTCAATGTTAGTATTACTACTAAATACTGATTGATTTTCATTTACTACAAATACACTTTCAATAAATGGAAATATGTTACTGCTTATAATATTTTCTACATGCTATTTTATTTCATTATATGAATCAATTGGATAACTATGGAATTTAATAGAACGTACATCTACGTGTTTATCTTTAAAATAATTAACTATATTATCAATTCCATATATAATAGTAGAATCATCTGTTTTAAACCCTAGTTCTTTACTATTATTTAAGCTAAAAAAAACCTAAAATTCATTAATACCTAAAGTTTTTAGTTTATTGTAATTATTATCAAATCCATTTGTTCCATAAAATAAATTATGTCTAAATGTAATATTTTTATTTTTAATCCAATAATAAATAGCATTAATCTTATCTCTGTCAGTATTAAGCATATTGCCAATTATTTTTACATTATTATTATCTATTTTTGGCTAACTAACAATGGTATTATTTAATGTAATATTTCCATTACTCAAACTTCCACCATCAAACTATAAAACACAATTTTCTGGAATATTTATACTAGCTTCTTTTAAATCATAATCATACTGAATAACATATATAGTATTAGCTTTATTGATCATAGCCTAAGTAAGAACGTTCTTATCACCTACTATATTCTTTCTTAGATATACTCTACCCAAACCACTGAAAGACTGTTTATCATAAGTTTTATTTGCTAACTATAGAGTGCCATTTTGTTCAGTTATATCTTCTTCATCAGCTGGAACAGCTTCGTGCTATTCTACCCATTTACCAGTAGTAGGATCTGACTGATTATTAGAATTAAACTTATAATGTTTATCAGTTTCTTTACAATAAGATATATGACCATCATCTAAACTATTTTCAGAATAGTTCTTCATATCCTACAATGTATCAAAACTATCTCTATCAAAGTTAGGCTTTTTTCCTCTATAGTTAAAATTATCAGCTACCTGTATCATATAAAATATATTTTATAATTATCTACTGTGGATGCGTCTTTCAGTATATATACATTATATAATATACCATCTATAGTTACAGCATTCCTCTAAAATGACTCTTTTATCTCAAATTGATTTTGATCTTTTATGCTATTTATATCTCCAAATTCATTAGGATAACAATATAATATCTTTTGATAATCAGTACTAAAGCTTTTAACAAATTCTTTTGTATCTTGTAGTACATAATCTAATTGTTTTATATTATCTTCATCAATAACAAAATTATCTGATACTACACCAAAATAACATTTTTTATTATCTCCATGATATTCTGGAATATCATATTGTACTTCGTGTCCTAATAACTTTTCTATCATATATAACATCTTTTTAATGTCTTCTAATTTTGTTTCATATTTAGAAGATTCCTATACTAAATCATATATGTAATTAGCACAGGTTAGATTAAGAATTTGGCAATCATCATAATCAATGTTATACTTTACCTATTCTTTCAATCTGCATCCATTTTTATATTCTTCTTTTATCATAGCGCACACATACCGTTACAACATTTACACACTTTATTAGGAGATAGGCACTTACTACAATTATGATAATCTATCATACCTAACATTCTACTAAGATCTATGTAATGTTCAATAGCGTCTTTAGTAAGATTGTGCTCTAAAGCATACTACAATAACTATGATCTAAAATCACACATCATTATTATATGCTTCTAATGTTTATCTAAACATGTATTACAATATGTAGTAAGTAGATTTACTTTAGCTAAATATAATTCATTCTGATCTATTGCTATAGCTTCATCTCTATTACCCTCTGATGTAAGAACGCTTACTATAAAAGAAGTTTCATTATACTCAGTAATATCAACAATAACAGTATTATCCTAAGTAACAAAGTCAGATATTACATAAGTATGTTTCTCATCTTCATCAGAATACATATTCTTTTGATTTACTATTGAATCTAGATAAACCTTATGTACATTAGCCTTAGCATCTAAAGTTATAGTTATAGTATCGTTATTTAATGTTGCATTAATTATTTTCATATCTACAAAAAATTAAAAAGGCGAAGCCGAGGATAAACCTCAACCTCGCCTGGGTTTAAATAAAGAAACCGTGTATTATTCTGCTTCACCTGTAATAAATGCCTCAAGAGCCTTAGCGAATACAGAAGTTTTATTAGTAGTATTGTGTTCAATATATACTTCTGTAGTCAACGGAGTGGTCTTAATATACTGATTATCAGGACTCAAATACAGATTATCATTTTCAATAGTAAAGTAATCGTATGTAGAACCTTCTTCAACATTGCGTTTTGGTTCAATTGCAGGATACGCATCTGTGAATACATGACCCTTATAACCCAACATACGTACTTCCATATCACGTACTTGTTTCCAGTAACCTTTACTAGGTTTACCAGCAGTCTTAGTAATAGTTGCACCAGGAACTGCTTCAGGAACATTAGACAATAATGCACCAGGAATAGTAACGTACAGAGAAGCTTCCATAGAAACTACAGAGTATTCATTCAAAGAATTGACTCCTTCATTGTCATCTTTTTCCATTGCAGTTAAAGTTAACTTATGACTTGCAAATGTAGCACTTACTCTACGATTAGCGTGTTTGTTAATTTTAGCTAAAAGTGCATTTCCCAAATCATCAGCAGTCTCAGTTGAAGCAATTACTTCATAAGTATGAGTAAACTGTCCTGGAGCTTCATATAAGTCTTTATAAACAATGCGTAAAACATATCTGTGACCGATAACAACAGTAGCACTAGTTAAATCAATTTCGATTTTCTCTTGAACTGGTGCAACATAATCACCTTGTACATACGAAGGTTTAGAAGCTTTTTGAATGGCGTTAGAGTATTCTACCATTCTCTTTGTTGCAGTAGTACCGTTGGGCAGAGTAATTGTCATATTATCCCCAGCTACACCTACATAAACAGTAGATGCATTTACTGCATTAGCAGCAGTTGTAATTAGTGCTTTATTCTAGTCAAATAAAGCAACGTCCCCTTTAGCCAAAGCATCTACAGTAGTATAGGCTGTAGGGCATTTATTTCCGATTAATACGGTATCAACGCGTGTAATCATAGTTTATATAAAAATAATTAATTGTTAGACTTAGCGCTAGTCTAGTTTGTCCTTCTACTTTCCTTATTTCAGACAAACGCATTAATTTATTTGTTATTCCATTGAAGCAATTTCATTGGAATAAGCATTATAATGCTACATTGGTTTAGTAGCAAGATAAATCTAGATTGCCATTTTCACAATTTCCATATGTGTATGTTCTGGCAAATCTGTATATTCTGTATTAGTAATATTACTTGAATTAATTTTAGATGGCTTAGCTAAGTATGTAATCTCATATTCACTTACTTTATATTTACCATCTGTATATAATATTACACTATTATTTTGAATTAACTTTAAAGGTCTAGCTTGACAATATTTTAATTTGTGTTCAGATAGTGAATTACTTAATTGTCTATCTAATGTTTCAATCGTAGATTCTAACGTATCTGTATACTTAACTATATATGCACCTAAATCGTCTTTTTCCCAACATTCGTTAGGATGTTCATCACTCGGCTGTATACCAGCAGTATCTCCAAGTAATAATACATAATCATCTGGTAATTCAACAGAATATGAATTTTTAGTTCCTTTGGATATCTAAGTATTTGAATAGTTTCTTTTACGAATTAAAGTACGCAAATCATCTATACGTTTTTCTGTCTATTCAAATCCTTGAGCTTTAAAGTTAATACCTGAGTATCTTGTTTTATAAAATTTATCAATTGCCTCATTAATGAATGATATAATAGTGTCTGAGGATAGCTTATCCTTAATAACTAAATTAGGATCCATTAACTATAGCCTACGTTCAAACTCGATTTGAAATCCACGGTCTGTCATAATCATTCATCTATTTGGTTCAACTGTGATTTAGTCTATATTCTCTTAGACTCAATATCTTCTAATGCTAGTTCTACAGCTCTATTAATTACTTCAAACTGCATATACTCTGGTATTTCACTCATACCTTCAGCTGGTAAGTCTTCTATCTTAGTAGGAAACTTAACATAGGTAATATCTACAGAATAGCTATTACTACTCATAGCTAAGTAATCATAATAGATATATAGAGTATTATCTTCTATTACAGCTACTGGATCTTCTATCCAAGGATTGTTATTGTAAGTCTTTTTGAACTTAGTAGCGTCAGAATGATCTATTAATTTTATAGTAGCTTTGTTACTATTGAAGTTTAACACTGCGTCTACAAAGAACATTCTGTCACCGTTGAATAAGTTAGTAACATAACATCTATTTGAATTTGTTTCAGTATTAGCAACAACGTTAACATCTGTACGTACTAATTTTTCTAAATCGTGAATACGTTTTACAGATCCTTCAAAGCTAGTCTTTAAGTAGTTATTACCAGTAAACTTATTACTGATTTCTTGGTATAAACCTTGATCTAACCAGTAATCTATTTCTTCTGGTAAGAAAGCAGGACAACCCCCAAAGGCTACGCTTTGAGAGTTCTTGTCCATTGCTACTTTAAAATATGAGTGAAATTGTTCTCTAGTCATTATTTAGATTTTATTTCAGACATAATACTTAAGTAAATATCTTGATTCTTTTTGTCTTTCAAATATGCAATTACATCTTCAAGACCGTTACCAATAAGATCAGTACCAAAGTAATATGATGCTCTGTTCTTACGAATAATATTTTTACTTAAAGCTTCTTCAATTACAAAGTTAATTTCTTTATTAGGATTATCTACCCAAATTCTAATAAATCTTGCTGGATCAGCTTCTACGTTTTCACCAAGTCTAGCTTCAACTAATTCATTAGACATAGTGTCAGCTTTAACTCCAAATAGTCTAAGACATTTGCGCATATCTTCAAGACTCATCTTATCTAATGCTCTATAAGCATCACGTTTAACTTTGTTAGCTTTATTAATTTGTTCTGCTTCAGCTTCTTTATTTATAAGTACATAATCAGTAGATGGAGTTACTTTATCAATGCCATTTGCTACTCTCTTATGTCCTAATAGGAATAAATATTGCAATTCTCCTTCAGGTCTATCAGTATTAATTACTAATTCTTTCTTACCAATCTTAATTGCAAATGTATCCCAAAATGTGCTATCAGGATCTAATTCTCCTTCAGCTTTACCCATTTTCTGTTCTAGTTCTCTAGCTTTATCTGCTTTTAAACCAGTGTATCTACTACCAGATCTAGTCCAGTAAGAACTAATAAAATCAAAGCAGTTAGACCATTTAATCAACCCTGTCCAAGGATTTACTTTTGTCATTCTAACGATTACTTCCATAATTATAAAATTAGATTATCAAGTTAGGCAGCTAATGCTGCATTTTCCATTCTTTCAGATTTCCATATAAATTTAATTCTCCAATCGTTTGTATTTTTTGTAGGTTTTTTGATTTGGTTGCTGATGGTATCTCTGTTTATTCCAGTAGCTTCAGCGGCTGCTATTATTGAAGGATATTCAGCAATAAATTCTCCATCTTTAGAGTACTGATAAACTTTTTTACTTCTAGCCTGTGATATTTTAGTTAGATGTTCTTTTTGTTTATCAGAACATTTTCCAGTTCTAGTTTCGGACATTTTCTTTTTAGTTTCTTCTGAAGCTTTTCTACCAATAGCTTTTTGACGGATTTTATCTTTAGTTTCTTCAGAATGCGTTCTTCCAAATGTTCCATCTCCACCTTCTGTAAGATTGTATCCAATTTTGCGATCTCTCGAATTAAATTTTTTAATCCAGAATGTTTCTTTTTCTTTTAGCTCATCATAAGTTTCAGCAAAGTCTATAATCTCTAAAGTGAAATTCTCTTCACCATATTTAGCCATTGACTTATGAATTGGAGAAGGTTCTCCGATGCGAGATTCATACCAATGATGTCTGTATCTCGCACCAGAGCCCTGATTTGTTATACCTATATATATTTTTCCAGTTACCTTATTTGTTATTTTATACACTTCGTTACTCTTCATAGAATATAAGTTTAAAGATTATATTCTTATAACGCAGCTTTCCACATAAGGTTACTATATTTTAAACTTATTCTGAAAGCATGATGAGCTCTCCACATGCCCTAGGATCACGTAACATAATACCTACTTCACCCAAGAAGTGTACTGAGTAACCATCCTTAGCGTTAGAACGAACTTCTGTGTTAGAGTGAGCGTAACCAGCAGGAGTTACAGAACCAGCTGTACACCAGTTAACGAATTCACGATCTTTACGAACTACTTTAACAATATTAGCTTCACCATCACGACGACCTAAATCCAAGAATGTCATACGGTAAGATTCCAACGGTTTCAAAGTAACAGGATGCAACTGACGATTGTAAGTAGTATTGTCATACAACGGGAAATACTTCAAAGTCAATTCAATACCATTAGACATTGCGTAAGTCTTAAACTGACCACCGAACTTCAAATTATCACCAGAACCAGTTACGAATACTGTGTCAATCAAGTTCATGTTAGCCATCTTTTCTTTAAGTACACGGTCAAATTCACGCATACCCATTTCACCAGTCAAGGCAACGAACTTACGTTCATTAGTACCCAATACATTGTAAGACAGGTCAAACAAGAAGTCTTCCAACAGTTCAGCTGTCAAACGAGTATAATAACGTCTGTTAGACGGAGCAATCTGTTCCAGCAAACCAGCACCAATAAATGCAGGACGACCATTCTTACCTTTCAGATTACAAGAACCATCTTTGTTTACGTTGTTCTGATTGTATACCAAAGCTCTTTCAAGACGTTTGTACCACTCACGCATTGCAACCCATTCCTGGAATGTAGACCACAAATAAGAAGTTTTACCAGTCTTAGGATCTTTCAAAGCTACTGCCATAACTGTAGAGTAAGCAGAACCTGTGATATCATAAGACAGACGTACTGTAGTCAAATAGTTACGCATCTTGAAGTGAGTATTGTAGTTCAGGATATCGGCCTCTTCACTGTATTCTTCATAAGCAGAAGCCAAACGGTTTACTTGGCAACCAGAAGCTAAAACAGCAGGGTCAATATAAGAAGCGGGACTACCATTAGATACAAATACTGTATAAACATACAGGTTGCCATCTTGATACGGAGCGTCCTGAATACGTGCTTGACTCTTATCATCAAATTCGATAGTAGCACCAGGACCAAACCATGCATCTTCCAACCACAAAGTAATAGGAGTATTACCCAAACCTGGGGTAGAATTTTCACCAATTGCAACACCATTCCATTTAGCGTCACGAATTGTAACAGCTCTATCCTGGTCAATCATAACACCCCATTCAAATGAAGGCTGATCAATAGTCATTACATTTCCAAGACCACCTGTCAACATATCAAGAGAAGTACTGTAACCATTATCTTTAGTACCAAATACGTATGACAGGATAGTAGATACCTCATAAGGTCTTTGCTGAGAAGCGAGACTAATCTTATTAGTGTCGATCAAATCAGAAAACCATTTACCTTTGTATAATTGGAGGTTATTAAGAATATTATTATCCATAAAATACTAGTAATTTAATTTTTTTATTTATATAATTAATTATTATGATATACGCAGTTGTCGTGCAGCTGAGAACCAAATTGGATCATCATCAGAACCCGTAGCTTGTTTTCTAGATTTAGTAGTAACACTACTAGATTTTAAACTTCGTCTAAACTTATCAATAGCTGAATTATTTCCTTCACGTTTAGCGGCTTCAATAAGTTTATCAGCATTCATTGTAAAGTATGCTGATTCTATGAGATTCTTAACACCACCCTTAGCATAGTCCTTTTGGTACTTTGTTTTACCGTCTGTGTCTGGCTTAAGTATATAATCCATTAAAACCTTTTTATCTTTTTCAGGGACTGTAATACCACGTATATTCTTTAAGCCTTTTATTTCGCTAACAACGTTATCGTAGAATTGCTGTTGTCTCTGCAACTATATCTGATAAGCCTTTTTCTGATCCTCTAATAGCTGTTTCTTCTTTTCCTCTTTAATCTCTTTAAGATCTTCTAAAGCGTCTTGTGCTTCATCTTCAAGTAATCCAGCTTCTTCGTATCTACTTACTAACTTATCAATCTTCTTAGTAGAGAACCCTTTTTCTTTAAGTAATTGTTTTACTACCAATTTCTGATTAGTTTCATCTTCAATGTCAATATCATCTAAATCTAATTCAGCATCAATAGTTAAATACTTCTTTAAATCTCCACCTTGTTTTACGAAATTATCTAGTGCTTCAACTTCTTCACTAGAGTATTCAGGCTTACTATTTTCTTCAATGACATTTTGGAAGTAATTAATTAACTCATCTACACTCTTGGGTTTTTCCTCTCCTTCTTCAAATTCCCAATTGAGTTTTTCAGCCATAGCGTCAAAGAAGTTAGTAACAACATTTTCTTCATTATTATCTTCAACCTCTTCTTCCTCTTCTGTTTCTTCCTCAATAGTTTCTTCTTTACGAGGTCTACCAGGCTTACGTTTTGGTTTATCTTCAATATCTTCTTCTTCGATTTCTTCTTCCTCAGTATCTTGTTCTTCTACTGGTTTTTCTTTCTTATTCTTTACTTCGATATTGTTATTTTTAATATCTTCCAATTCTTCATCGTCTAGTGATTCAAATTCATCAGCGTTAACATTAACGTTTTCATCAACATTTGAATTTCTAAAACCACCATCTGGATTAGGGATAAAGCTATCTAGTACAGCTTCAAATCCACCTAATGTCATTTTTTTATCCATAATTAAAATATTTAATTAGATTTATTTTTTCTTCTTTTTCCAAACCACGAACCCTGCGCAGGCGGCGGCTGCGATCACCACCACCGGCCATGCACCGGCAAGGGCAACGATGACCTGCTGCAGGCCATCCACAAAGTTCTGCCAGCCAGCGGAAAGGGCGCTGACAAAGCGGCTGCCGAAGCCCTCGCTGGGCGGCGAGTAAGTGCTCACCTCGCTCAGGCTCACGTACACGGTGCACTCTTCCACCTGATCGTTGTACCAGTCCATCTGGCTCTGCCAGCTCTCGATCTGGCTCTGCACATCCGTCAGGCTGGACTCGATCTCAAGCAGGTCGGAGAGGTTGTCGGCCTGCTGCTGTAGCTGCTGCAGGCGGGTTCGCTGGTTCTTGAGATTTTCAAGCCGGGTCTCCACGTCCATGTACTGGGCGGTCACGTCGTCGGCCTGCTGGTTTTTGTAGGTCACGTTGCCTGCTTCGGCCACGGCGGCAAGAAAGTTCTCGTAGTTCTGCTGCGGCACCCGGTAGGTCAGGCTGATGCTGCGGCTGTCACCGGCATCCGAGTATTCACTGCTGGATTCCAGATAGCCGCCCGCTTCAGCAAGGGCAGCATCCAGCGCAGCGCGGGCTGCGTCGTAGTCCTTGCTTTCCAGACTGAGGTTCGCGGTGTAGATGATCTTTGCGTGGTCGGTGCTGTGGGCCGCTGCTGCCGCGTCGTCCTCCGAATAAACAGCGGTGCCGTTGTCTGCGCCGCTTTCCAGCGACAGGGTGTTCAGACTGTAATCGGCTGCCATGGGGCTGTCCACAGCGGCACGGTCCGCGCCGCCTGCCGCCATCACCGCCGCAGTGCTGTCCGCAGAATAATAGACCGCCGGGCTGCTGCTCTTTGCGCCAAGGCCGATTTGTCCGGTGGCAAAAGCACCATAGCCTACCACGCACACAGCAAGGCAGGCCGCCAGTGCGCCCACCCGCTTTGCGGGGAAGCGGATCAGTTTCTTCTTCGGCTGCACCGGGGCGGACTGAGCCGGTACCGGTGCGGCGGTCTTCATCATGGGCTGGGCCTTTTCTTCTTCGGTCAGCTGGTCGGTCATGGCCAGCAGCTTTGCCTTCAGATCGTCCGGGGCGTAGAGGTCATCCGTCTCCATCTTATACTCATACCACCTCATCTTCGATCTCCTCCTTCAGCATCGTATGTAACTGCGCCCGGGCACGCCGCAGCCAGCTCAGCACCGTGTTGGATGGTGCGCCCATCATCCGGCCGATCTCCGCCGCCGTGTACCCCTCGTAGTAATGCAGATAGATGGCATTGCGGTAGTTTTCCGGCAGGGCGCGCACTGCGTCCAGCACACTGCCGTCCTCAAACGCATCGGGCGCGGGCAGGTTCTCGTCCAGCTCGGTGTCCTTCTGATGGGCTGCGCGGGTCAGGTCCCGGCAGCGGTTGATGGCCACCCGCAGCAGCCACGCCTTGAGGTGCTCCTCACTCTCAAACGTGCCATTATAATGCAGGAGCTTCTCGTAGACATCCTGCACCACGTCCTCGGCATCGGCTGTGCATCGGCTGTTGTGTATGGCAGCGCGGTAAACAGCATCGCTGTATTTCTGCACTGCCAGCGTAAATACTTCGTTTCTGGTCAGCTGTCCCATAGTTTCAAGCTCTCCTTTACCGCCTGTACAGGGCTGGTGGAATTCGTGTTCCACGGGGGACATTCACCCTATACACGGCTGAACGCCCCCGAAGATTGCATTGCTGGAAAAATTTATGAAAATCACCTTTTATATACTCTCTGCAGCAGGGCCACCCGCTCTGCAAGGAAGGTCTCGGCCTTCGGATGGTGCAGCCAGCGCTTGTTCGCCGCTGTGCCAGCCAGCTTTCTGCCCAGCGCTGCCGGGTCGGTATCGGCCTGCATCACATCCTGCATGGTCAGCTGCAGCGTCAACGCCGCAGGGGTGTCCGGCAGCGGCGGCAGCGGGTCCTCCCACACAAAGGGCGGCAGCAGCTGCACCGCCACCGTGGCGCGGGTGCACTCCTCGGTGAGCAGCAGGGCTGCAGGCGTGCCGTCCGGCTGGACGTGCAGGGTACTGTACAGCAGCTGCAGACTGCCCTCGGCCAGCAGGCGGACATTCCCCTCCCGCCCGGTAGGTGAAAGGCTCAAATATTCCCGCGCCTCGTCCAGATAGATGTGCCGGGCCGGTGCCTGCACGCGGGCATACAGCGCAGGCAGCGCAAAGCGGCCCGCTTTGTCCAGTGCGTGCTGCAAAAGCAGGTAGAACTCGGTCAGTGGGTAGGCCGGGTCCGGCTGCGGCATCCCGAAGTCCGGCCGCGAAACATGTCCTCCACCCATGGGGAACCTCCTTGATAAATAACGCTGATGCGGTATTCTAAACATAGAAGGGGCGCTGACTGCAAGGGTCAGCTTTCCATCCCGTTTGTCAAAAAGATTGACCGCACAGTTTGGAAGCAGGGCGGTCAATCTTTTTTGTTATCATCTTACCATATTCTACGACGCATTACAACACGCCCTATTGTAAACCCTGCTGCAACTTCATTGTTGACCGTCTTCCCTCTGCCGCGTTATACTCGGGCACAGATGCCTTGTAAATTTTTAACAGAGGGGAATTTTATTCTATGAAAAACAAAAAACTGACCACCTATCAGATGGCTGTCACTGCGCTGATGGCCGCCGCGCTGTGCGTGCTTGGCCCGCTGAGCGTGCCCATCGGGGCCATTCCCATTTCGCTGTCAAATTTTGTCATCTGCCTGACCGTATGGCTGCTCGGCCCCAAGTTCGGCACTTTGAGCGTGGCGGTGTACCTGCTCATCGGCCTTGTGGGCGTGCCGGTGTTCTCCGGCTACGGCGCGGGCATTGCCAAGCTGGCAGGCCCCACCGGCGGCTATCTGGTGGGCTACCTGCTGCTGGCCTTCATCGGCGGTCTGTTCATCGAAAAGAGCAAGGGCCAGCCGGTGATTTCCGGCATCGGCCTTGTGCTGGGCGATGCCGCCTGCTACGTGCTGGGCACCGCATGGTTCGTGTTCCAGATGCAGTGCGAGCTGGGCTATGCGCTTTCGGTGTGCGTGTACCCGTTCATTGCGCTGGACCTCGCCAAGATCGTGGTGAGCTGCATCGTGGGTGCACTGCTGCGCAAGCGTCTGGTACAGGCTGGCGTGCTGAAGCTGAAGGAAGCCTAACAGGCAAAGCAAAAGGGAGACTGCAAACGCAGCCTCCCTTTTTTGTTTGTGATCCGTTATTTTACATAGCCAAGGGTCGCAGCCATCACGGCCTTGATGGTGTGCATCCGGTTCTCGGCTTCGTCGAACACGATGCTCTGGGGGCCTTCAAACACTTCATCGGTCACTTCCATGGCATCGCGGCCAAAGCGCTCGCCCATCTCCTTGCCCACGGTGGTCTTGTGGTCGTGGAAGGCGGGCAGGCAGTGCATGAACACAGCGTGCGGGCCTGCAATGTCCATCAGCTGCTGGTTGATCTGGTAGGCGGCAAGGTCGTTGATGCGCTCAGCCCACACCTCTACCGGCTCACCCATGGACACCCACACATCGGTGTACAGCACGTCGGCACCCTTGGCGGCCTTGGCGGAATCCTCCTCAAAGGTGAGGGTGGCACCGGTCTCGGCAGCGATCTTCTGGCACTCGGCCACGAGGGCAGCGTCCGGCTGGTACTTCTTGGGTGCACAGGCGGTGAAGTTCAGGCCCATCTTGGCGCAGCCCACCATCAGGCTGTTGCCCATGTTGTAGCGGGCATCGCCGAAGTAAACGAAGTTGATGCCCTTCAGATGGCCAAAGTGCTCCCGGATGGTGAGGAAGTCGGCCAGGATCTGGGTGGGATGGAACTCGTTGGTCAGGCCGTTCCACACCGGCACACCGGCGTAGTGGGCAAGGTCTTCCACGATCTGCTGGCCATAGCCGCGGTACTCGATGCCGTCGAACATGCGGCCCAGCACACGGGCAGTGTCGGCAATGGACTCCTTTTTGCCGATCTGGCTGCCGGACGGGTCAAGGTAGGTCACTTCCATGCCCAGATCGTGGGCAGCGACCTCGAAGCTGCAACGGGTGCGGGTGGAGGTCTTTTCAAAGATCAGGGCGATGTTCTTGCCTGCCAGCTGGTCATTGTGGCGGATGCCGGCCTTCTTTTTTGCCTTCAGGTCTGCGGCAAGGTCCAGCAGTTCTTCGATCTCGGCAGGGGTGTAGTCCAATAGCTTCAAAAAGCTGCGGTTCTTCAAACTCATTGTATATTTCCCTCTCTATGCAAATATTTATGAATATTTATGCGAACCATGATCCTATTATAGTACGTTGCCCCGGCAAGGTCAAGAGGGAAAGGGCGTTACAGTTCCAGCTCTGCCTTCCGTCCGGTGGACTGATAGGCAGTCAGCTTCACGCCGGCCTTTTTGAACATGAACCGCGCCGCCACGCTTGAATCGCTGTCGTGGTACTTGTCGCCGTAGTACACCACCTCGGCAATGCCCGACTGGATGATGGCCTTGGTGCACTCGTTGCAGGGGAACAGCGTCACGTACACCCGCGCACCTTTCAGGTTATTGTGGGCGCTGTTGAGGATGGCGTTCAGCTCGGCGTGGCACACGTACATATACTTGGTGTCCAGCGGTGCGCCCTCCCGCTCCCAGGGCATCTCGTCGTCGCTGCAGCCAATGGGCATACCGTTGTAGCCCAAGGACAGAATTTTGTTTTCCGAGCTGACGATGCACGCGCCCACCTGACTGTTGGGGTCCTTGGAGCGCATGGCCGTGAGCAGCGCAATGCCCATGAAATATTCATCCCAGTTGATGTAATCGGTACGTTTCATTTTGGTATGCTCCTTGTGCCTGTATTCTGCCTTTTATTATAGCGTATCGCTGTGGGTTTTACAATAAACTTTGGCACTGCCGTGCAACTTGCACAAAACCTTGCCCCGAAGTTTGGCGCTTGATTCGTCAGAATTTTCAAACGAAATATTTAAAAATCATTTTGAGTGTGGTATTATCTTTGTAAAATATGCCACAAAAGCGGAGAGAATGCTCCGTGCGGCGGAAATGAGGGAAAAACCGATATGAAATACGCAAGCAACAACATCCGCAATATCCTGATTGCCGGTCATGCCGGCAGCGGCAAGACCACGCTCACCGAGGCGCTGGTCTATTTTTCGGGCGCTGCCGAGCGTATGGGCCGTGTTGAGGACGGCACTACTGTTTCGGACTTTGACCCCGAGGAAGCAAAGCGCAAGGCCAGCCTGTCTGCATCGGTCGTCCCCGTGGAGTACGAGGGCATCAAGTACAACCTGATCGATGCGCCGGGCCTGTTCGACTTCGAGGCCGGTGAGTACGAGGGTATCCGTGCCGCCGAGAGCGTACTGGTGGTGGTGTCCGGCCGCAGCGGCGTGACTGTGGGTGCGGAAAAGGCGTTCCAGCTGGCCCGCAAGAATGGCAAGGCTACCATGGTGTTCGTCTCCAAGTGCGATCTGGAGAATGCCAACTACTTCAAGATCCTTGAGGATATGAAGATCAAGTTCGGCTCCACCGTCTGCCCCTGCGTGGTGCCCGCCAAGTTGGACGACGGCACCCCCGTGTACATCAACCTGTTCAGCCAGAAGGCCTTCAAGTACGAGGGCGGCAAGCAGATCCAGGTGGACCTGCCGGACATCGGCCACCGTTTTCAGGGCCTGATCGAGGCCATGAGCGAAGCCATTGCCGAGACCGACGATGAGCTGATGGAAAAGTTCTTCGGCGGCGAAGCCTTCACCACCGAAGAGATCGTAGAAGGCATGCGCAAGGGCGTCAAGGACGGCCTGATCACCCCCGTGTTCTGCGGCAGCGCCGTGAACCAGCAGGCACTGGATATGCTGCTGTTCAACATGCACAAGCTCCTGCCCAGCCCGGAGCATGACGCTGCTGTGCTGGCCGAGTATGCCGCCGGTGAGCCGGTGGAGCTGCACTGCACCGAAGCAGAGCCTACCGCCGCCTACGTGTTCAAGACCGTGGCCGACCCGTTCGTGGGCAAGCTGAGCTACCTGCGCGTGGTCAGCGGCAAGGTGACTGCAGGCGAACCCCTCACCAACGCCCGCACCGGCGATGTGGAGAAGATCTCCAAGCCCCTCACCGTCATTGGCAAAAAGCAGGTGGACTCCGACGGCATCATTGCCGGTGACATCGGCGCAGTGGCAAAGCTGGTGAGCGCCAAGACCGGCGACACCCTGTGCGACGCTGAGCGCGTGGTCAAGCTGCCCGCCCCCGTGTTCCCCAAGCCCAGCCTGTTCATGGCCGTCACTGTGGCCAAGAAGGGCGACGAGGGCAAGATCAGCAGCGCGCTGGCCCGCCTGATGGAAGAAGACCCCACCCTGAGCTACGAGAACAACGCCGAGACCCATCAGCAGGTGATCGGCGGTCTGGGCGAGCAGCATCTGGACGTGGTGAAGGCCAAGCTCAAGAACAAGTTCGGCGTGGAGATCGGGCTGGAAGCACCCCGCATCGCCTACCGCGAGTCCATCCGCAAGGCCTGCCAGAAGCAGGGCCGTCATAAGAAGCAGACCGGCGGCCACGGCCAGTTCGGTGATGTTATCATCAACTTCGAGCCCTGCGACAGCGAGCAGGTGGTGTTCGAGGAGAAGGTGTTCGGCGGCAGCGTGCCCAAGAACTTCTTCCCGGCTGTTGAAAAGGGCGTGCGCCTTGCCGCCGAAAAGGGCGTGCTGGCAGGCTACCCCGTGGTGGGCCTGAAAGCCACCCTGCTGGACGGCAGCTACCACCCGGTGGACAGCTCCGAGATGGCCTTTATTATGGCCGCAAAGCTGGCTTATAAGGCCGCTATGCCGGAGGCCGGCCCGGTCATTCTGGAACCCATCCACACCCTGAAGGCTCATGTGCCGAACGACAACACCGGCGATATCATGGGCGATGTGACCAAGCGCCGCGGCCGCGTGCTGGGCATGGAGCCGGACGAGGACGGCCTGCAGACCATCATCGCTGAAGTGCCGCTGGCAGAGCTTGCAAACTTTACCACCTTCATCCGGCAGACCACGCAGGGCCGCGGCTGGTTCACCACCGAGTTTGCCCGCTACGAGGTTCTGCCCGAGATGCTGGTGCCTGCCGTTGTGGAGCAGGCCAAGAAGCTGGGCAATCTGGACGAGAGCGCAGACGATTAAACGGCAAACGTCAACTTCCCCAGTCTGCTGCGCAGACAGCCCCCTCACCGAGGGAGCTGGCAGACCCGTCAGGTTCTGACTGAAGGAGTTCCCACCGAAACACGACATCACCCCGACCCCCGTTGACACTTTTCCCTCTGTCAGCGGGGGTTTTTGCGGGCCATTCCAACGGCAAATTGTTAATTTTTATCTGCCCGCTTGACTTTTGCGCGGGATTGCATATACTAAAAGTAGGCTATGTGATGATATGCCGTTCATCATGGATTTCCACGCAAGAAAGAACCCCATCCGGAGTTGCCGCTCCAGATGGGGTCTTTTTGTTAGTGCTTACTGCCCTTGCACATCAGGCTGTTAAGCCACTTGCACAGATAATAGGCTACTACCTGTGCTATGCAACGGCGACGACCGCCGCCAGCGGCGGAAACAGGGAGGAGCTGTTGGGGCCGCGGCCTGCAAGATGCGAGTGCCGCCCAAGGCACGAAGCAGATGCAGGGAGCCGCAACCCGTACAGGATGCCAGAAGGGCCGCAGTGCCAGTATAACACAAGCTCTGACCCAATACAACAAAAAGCCCCCGGTACTGCGAATACCGGGGGCTTTTTGTTTAGTGCTTGGGGAATGCCTTATTCCAGGTTTCGATCACGTTGAACTTCGGTGTCCAGCCTTCGGGCTTGAAGGTGTCTGCGCTCTTGGCTTCCATAATGCCCTGCTCCACGCACCACTGTGCAGCCTTTGCCATGTCAGCGTCGGCCACATCCGCAAACGCGGGCTGTGCGGCGGGTTCGGGCCTGCCTGCATTGTTCCACACCAGCAATGCCAGCTGGCCGCGGTTTGCGGGGATGGCTGCACCCTCGGGCAGCAGTTCATTCAGGATCACTCGCGTCACCACCTCGTAGCCGCCCCACACGGCTGCGCTGCCAAGGACCACGGCGGCAATGGCACCGCCTGCGTCGCCTTCAGGTGCCGCGCCGATCTCGACAATGTCGCTGGGCAGCAGGGGCTTGTCATTGTCGTCTGCGGCAAGGTTCGGGTCAGGGTCCCTCTGGGTGCCCTGATACACCACGTAGATGCCGTCCCAGCCGACATCATCCGGGATGGCGTTGTAGTCAGTGGGCTTGTAGCGCAGGTAGGTGGTGGTGTACAGATCGCTTTTCTTGAAAGCCTCGACCAGTGCGCTGACATCGCTTTCAGAGACGGGCTCTGTAATGGTCAGCCGTGCCCGTTCGGAGAAGTTGACAGTGAAGCTGCTGTCGGGCACGCTTTTCAGCTTTACGTTGCCGCCGCTGAGGTTGACCGTGCAGCTGCTGGCTTCATTCTCCCTCGGCTTCAGCGTGTCGGCTTCCACCCAGCCGCCGCTGACGTTGAGCTGGCTACAGTTGAGCGCGCCTGCTTCCATAACGCCGCCGGAAACCGTTATGTTGTTCGCGGACACGGTCTGGTCCTTTGCCGTCAGCCAGCCATTCGTTACGTTGAGATCTTTGGAAAGGATGCCAATGGGTGCCTTATTGTCTTCCAGATTCAGCACACCGCCGTTTACCGTAATGCTTGAACCTGTAATGGCGACGGTTTCTTTGGCACTGGCATTCAGGGTACCGCCGCTCATCTCCAGCTGGCCCGCAGCGATGCCAAAGCCGCCGCCGCTGGCCGTCAGCTTGCCGCCGCTCACCGTTACTTGGCCGTTATGGCTGGCTTCGATGCCGGTACTGTGTTCGCCGGTGGCAGTTGCGCACAGGGTGCCGCCGCTTACCTGTACGGTGTTGCCTAGGGCATAGATGCCGTTATCCGCAGCGGTCGCGTTCACGGTGCCGTCTGTCACATCCAGCGTGCCGTTATCGATCCGGATGCCGCTGGACGGTGCCTCGGCCGTCAGGCTTCCGTTGCCCTTGATGGTGAGCAGCCCCGGGGTGCGGTTGTTCCAACCGCCGTCGTCGTCAATGTCGATGGCCGTCCTTGTGTCGTAGGTGTGCTTAACCGTGTTGTTGCCGCTCAGGGTGAGCTCGACATTGCCAGACGTAGTAAGGGTGGGACTTGAATCGGCGTTGTATTCTATATGGGCATCCTGCAGCTATGGGCATCCTGCAGCGTGGCATAGACCGTGGTGCCGTCATAACCGTTCAAATCAAGCGTTTCGAAGCTGCCCGAAAGAACAGGGGCTTCGTCTTTTTCCTTGATTGGATCTGGCTTGTCGCTGCTATTCCAGATCTCCAAAAACTGGCCGTTGAGCTCGGGGTGGTCGTCGATGTCCGCATAGCGGGTCACGGAGATCCACGAGCCTTTGCCGTTGGGGTATTTCTCCGTGTTGGACATATCCCACGTTTCGGCCAGTGCGGGCATGCAAAGGCTCAGGGCCATGGCCCCTGCCACCGCCGCTGCGGCCAGCTGTCTTGCAAGCTTGCGTAGTTTCATGCAGATTGCCTCCTTTTTTCCCTCGTATTTTTACGGGGGGGTATGTATTACAGTACTTTGATTATCTCACACTTTACCGGATTTTGGAAGCAAACCTGCGTGAATCGCCCTAAAAAGCGCGTGAATCGTCAAAAGTATCACTTCTCGGGCGGGTCAGCCTTTGCCGCGCCAGTGGCACATCATTGCGCAGGCACATCATCTGCGCGCCGACGGCGCGCATTCCGGCAGGATTTCCTCCCCAGCACCGCCTTTTTTGTTGACAAAGCAGCCGCCTGCTATTATAATAATGTAGTCAAAATGGCATTATTGTGCGGCTTTGCGGCTGTGCAAAACAAATAGACAAGGAGAGATTCTCAAATGGCACAAGAGATCAAGATGTCCGCTGCCGGTCTGAAGGCAATGCAGGAGGAACTGGAATACCTCAAAACGGTGCGCCGCAAGGAGCTGGCCGAAGAGATCAAGGAGGCACGCAGCCACGGCGACCTTTCCGAGAACAGCGAGTACGACGAGGCCAAGAATACGCAGGGTCTGGTGGAGAACCGCATCACCGAACTGGAGCAGATGATCAAGAACGCCGTCATCATTGATGAGAGCGAGCTGAGCGTGGACAATGTCTCTGTGGGCACCCACGTCACCATCCTCATGGCCGGCGAGGACGAGAACGAGGAGTACGACATTGTGGGCCGCACCGAAGCCGACCCACTGAACGGCAAGATCAGCGACGAAAGCCCCGTGGGCCACGCCCTGCTGGGTAAGGCTGTGGGCGACAAGGCCGAAGTGCTGCTGCCCACCGGCCACACCGTGGAGTACACCGTGCTGAACATCACCCACGCTGCAGGCTGAGCAGGCTAAACGAATAGGAGAAACCATGGAAGAACAAAAGAAGAATCCGGCGCAGGGCCTGTCCGAGAGCGAGCAGGTGCAGGTGCGCCGCCAGAAGCTGGCCGACCTGCAGGCTGCAGGCCACGACCCCTTCACCCTGACCAAGTACCCGCAGGATGCCTACTCTGCCGACCTGAAGGCCGAGTTCGCCGACCTGCCCAACGAGACCGACAGCGGCAAGACCGTGGCGCTGGCTGGCCGTATGATGTCCAAGCGCGTAATGGGCAAGGCAAGCTTTGCCCACCTGCGGGACGATAAGGGCGACATTCAGCTGTACGTCCGCCGCGATGAGCTGGGTGAAGAGCCTTACGCCGCCTTCAAGAAGCTGGACGTGGGCGATATCATCGGCGTGAAGGGTGAGGTGTTCCGCACCAAGACTGGCGAACTGAGCGTGCGCGCCACCGAGCTGACCCTGCTGGCCAAGAGCCTGCGTCCCCTGCCCGAGAAGTTCCACGGCCTGACCGATACCGAGATGCGTTACCGTCAGCGCTATGTGGACCTGATCGCCAACCCCGAGGTGAAGGACACCTTCGTGAAGCGCAGCCAGATCCTGAAGGAGATCCGCGCTTATCTGGACGAGAAGGGCTTCCTCGAAGTGGACACCCCCATCCTGACCCCCTTCGAGATCGGTGCCTCTGCCCGCCCCTTCTACACCCATCACAACAGCCTGAACATGGACATGGTGCTGCGCATTGAGACCGAGCTGTACCTCAAGCGTCTGATCGTGGGCGGTATGGATCGCGTGTATGAGGTGGGCCGCATCTTCCGCAACGAGGGCATGGACCCCAAGCACAACCCGGAGTTCACCAGCATCGAGCTGTATCAGGCCTTCACCGACTTCCATGGCATGATGGATCTGGTGGAAGAGCTGTACAAGCGCCTTGCCCAGAAGATCTGCGGCAGCATGGTCATCCCCTATCAGGGCAAGCAGATCGACATGGGCCACTGGGAGCGCCTGACCATGATCGAGGCCGTCAAGAAGTATTCCGGCGTGGACTTCAACGACTGGAAGTCCGACGAGGATGCCATCGCCGCCGCCAAGGAGCACCACGTGGAGCTGCCCGAGGTGCCCACCAAGGGTTCCATTCTGGCCGAGTTCTTCGATGCCTTCGTGGAGGACAAGCTGATCCAGCCCACCTTCATCTACGACTACCCCGTGGAGATCAGCCCGCTGGCAAAGCGCAAGCCGGACGACCCCGCCTTCACCGAGCGCTTTGAGTATTTCATCGACTGCACCGAGTACGGCAACGCCTTCAGCGAACTGAACGACCCCATCGACCAGAAGGGCCGCTTCGAGCGTCAGGTAGCCGAGCGCAAGGCCATCGAGCCCGACTGCAAGGCACAGGTGGACTACGACTACGTGAACGCACTGGAGTACGGCCTGCCCCCCACGGGCGGTCTGGGCTTCGGCGTGGACCGTCTGGTGATGCTGCTCACCGACAGCGCCTCCATCCGCGATGTGCTGCTGTTCCCCACGATGAAGCCGATTGAGCAGTAAAACGTAAAAAATGGCTTTGTTTCGTTTGAAATTGTGGTGTTCGATACTGGAACAACGTGGATTTACCACCAACTTACCACCAAATTTGATAATTTGCATCAGTAAAACGGAAAGCAGCCTACAATAAACACAAGCACCCCTGCCAATGAAATGTGCGATGACACATAGATTGGCAGGGGTGCTTTTCATGCTTGGAAGATATTAAGAGCATCCTCGTCAATGACTTTTTTCACTTTGCCGCCCGGCTGCCTGATCTCCACCGTG
>OHAI01001103.1_pt1 | contig 21189 bp, 19 predicted proteins | sample 1577091 | NCBI WGS metagenome assembly OHAI01 (sample SAMEA3541548, study PRJEB24748) | human gut metagenome | biome: human gut; feature: human-associated habitat; material: faeces | place: China | collected 2012
ACAGCGTGTCCCGTATGAGCCGCAATGCAGACGAGGGTTGCCAACTATACGAAAATGCCATCTCCAACAGCTGAGAACACTCCGGCCATCGTCTCAAAACCACCTGCCATGCGGGTGGTTTTTCATTTCGCGCCGTGCCGCCCGACAAACTAAAGCCCAAGACACAAAAAGGCCCCCGGTTTCCCGGGGGCCTCCATTATGCAGCTATGCAGCGAGGACTACAGGGCGGCCTTGTAGATGGCGGCCACAGCGGCGTCGCTCATCATGCGCGGGTTGGTCAGACCGCAGGCGTCCTTCTGGGCGTTGGCGGTCATGGTGGGGATGTCCTCTTCCTTCACTTCCTTGCCGTACTTCTTGCCCAGGGCGATCAGGCCTTCCGGGATACCCACGTCCTTGGACAGGATGCGGATGGCCTTGATGGCAGCCTGCGAAGCGTCGGTCGGGCTCAGGCCGTCCACGCGTTCGCCCAGCAGTTTGGCGATGCGGCCAAAGCGGCGGCGGCTGGAGATCAGGTTGTACTCGCACACATGGGGCAGCAGGATGGCGTTGCATTCGCCGTGCGGCAGGTCATAGAAGCCGCCCAGCTGGTGAGCCATGGCGTGCACGTGACCCAGGCTGGCGTTGTTGAACGCCATACCGGCCAGGTACTGGGCGTAGCACATGCCTTCGCGGGCTTCCATATCCTTGCCGTTGGCAACGGCGCGGCGCAGGTAGCGGTTGATGTATTCCATGGCCTTTTCGGCACAGGCGTCGGTCATGGGAGTGGCAGCGGTGGAAACATAGGCTTCCACGGCGTGGGTCAGGGCGTCCATGCCGGTAGCGGCGGTCAGACCCTTGGGCATGCTGGACATCATATCGGGATCGACAACGGCGATCTCGGGGATGTCGTTGGTGTCCACGCAGACGAACTTGCGCTTCTTCTCGACGTCGGTGATGACGTAGTTGATCGTGACCTCGGCAGCGGTGCCGGCGGTGGTAGGCACCGCAATGGTGAACACGGCGTGTTTCTTGGTGGGGGCAACGCCCTCCAGGCTGCGGACGTCCGCGAACTCGGGGTTGTTGATGATGATGCCGATGGCCTTGGCGGTATCCATGGAGGAGCCGCCGCCGATGGTGACGATGCAGTCAGCCTCGGCAGCCTTAAAGGCGGCAACGCCGTCCTGAACGTTCTGGATGGTGGGGTTGGGCTTGATCTCGCTGTAAACGCTGTAGGCAAAGCCGGCGGCGTCCAGCAGGTCGGTGACCTTCTTGGTGACGCCGAACTTGATCAGATCGGGGTCAGAGCAGACGAAAGCCTTCTTGTAGCCGCGGGCGGTCAGCTCGGGAACGATGTTCTCGATTGCGCCGTGGCCGTGGTAGGAAATAGTGTTCAGTACAATACGACTTGCCATAGAAATTCTCTCCTTTTATTATATCGGCTGTTTGCCGATGATTCCCATGTTCTGCCTTTATTATACCGTTATTTTTTGACAGCGCCATTTAGAAAAGTGGCGGGGTGTTTGGGAAAATTCCACAAACAAAAAAAGCTTCCCCCTCGGGGGAAGCTTTCATCGAAGGTGACTGATGCGGGCAAAGTCTGTCATTGCAGCCCTTAGGCAACACCGCACAATTCCCGCCTTACGGCTTAAGCACCGCTCCGGCGGCTGCGGCACGGCATCTGCGTTGCCAAAATGCTCGATAATACACAAAGTATTATCTGCGCTTTTGGCTTAGCAGCTGCCGCACCTCGCTCGCCGGAGCGGCACTTAGAATTATGCGGTATTGCCCTTAAACGGGCAAATCGCCACGGGCAGATATAGAATCCGCCCCTACGGTGCCCCCACAGACGGGCACCTGCCATAAGCTCTCCCCTCATCCGGCCCTGCGGGGCCACCTTCTCCCCCAGAGGGAGAAGGCTTGAAGGTCACGCTTCTTCTTTCTCTTTTTGTGCCTTGATGACCTTCAGACGGCTGAATTCCTCGCGCTCACGCTCGCTCAGGACCTCGTCGATGGACTTGATGGTCTTTTGCATCTGGGGGATCTGCACGTTGCCCAGGGCGTTGGCGCGCTTCTGGGTCTTTTGGATGGCCTCGGCCAGACGGATGACGCTGGTCTCGACCTCGGCCAGCTCGACGGTCAGAGTCTTGACCTCATTGAACTTGAGGTAGGCCACATCCAGCGTGCCGTTGGTGGATTCCAGGTCATAGTACAGCCCCATGGGCGAGGTGGTGTTCAGGCGCAGCGTGGGCAGCTCAACGCCCATGACGCTGCGGGTGGACATCTGCACGCCGCGCTCCACCGGCACACCGGCAGCATAGCCGCCGACAGAACCCAGCATGATGTTGGCCTTTTTCAGCGCCTCATACGCCTCGGCGTAGGCCGCGCTGATGCGGTCCTGAATGCCTGCGGCGCGGTCAATCAGCTGCATCATCTCGCGCACAAGGATGTTGCGCTTGCGGTCCATCAGGTCATAGCCCTGGGTCGCCAGCGCCAGACTGCGCTTTGTCGCCATCAGGTTTGATTTTGTGGGAAAAACCTGCTGTGCCATTGGGTACTCCTTTTATACTGCTTTGGCTTCCCCTGCGGGGAAGCTGTCACCGAAGGCGACTGATGAGGGGCCAAGTATGCCATCGCCTCCATTCACAGGCAATCGCGGCGCACTCTCCCCTCATCCGCCCCTGCGGGGGCACCTTCTCCCCCAAAGGGAGAAGGCTTTGGGATTATTTTTTACTGATTCTCGCCTTCGCCGGTTCGTAATACTTATCCAGCGTCGCGGCGTCGCAGCGGTCCAGGGCGTTGCGGGGCAGGGTCGCCAGCAGCTCCCAGCCGAGGTCGAGGGTCTGCTCCATCGTGCGGTCGGTGTTGCCCTGGCCGATGAACTCCTGCTCAAACGCGCGGCCAAAGGCCATCAGCTGCTTATCGCTCTGGGACAGCTCCTCCTCGCCGATGACGCTGGCCAGCGCCTTGGCGTCCTGCACCTTGGCGTAGCAGGCGAACAGCTGGTTGGACAGTGTGACGTGATCCTCGCGGGTGTAGCCCGCGCCGATGCCGTCCTTCATCAGACGGGACAGGCTGGGCAGCACGGACACAGGCGGATACAGGCCGGTGGCATCCATGCCGCGGTCCAGCACGATCTGCCCCTCGGTGATGTAGCCCGTCAGGTCGGGGATGGGGTGGGTAATGTCGTCGCCGGGCATGGTCAGGATCGGGATCTGGGTCACAGAGCCCTTGCTGCCCTTGATGATACCGGCGCGCTCGTACAGGCTGGCCAGATCGGAATACAGGTAGCCGGGGAAGCCCTTGCGGCCCGGGATCTCGCCCTTGGAGGACGAGAACTCGCGCAGGGCCTCGCAGTAGCTCGTCATATCGGTCAGGATAACCAGCACGTTCTTGTTCAGGTCAAACGCCAGATACTCGGCCACGGTCAGCGCGGCACGCGGGGTGATGATACGCTCGATGATGGGGTCGTTGGCGAGGTTCAGCAGCATGACGACGCGCTCCATCGCGCCGCAGCTCTCGAAGCTCTCGCGGAAGTACGACGCAACGTCGTTCTTGACGCCCATAGCGGCGAACACGATGGCGAAGTCCGACCCGTCGGCCACGCTGGCCTGACGGACGATCTGGACGGCCAGCTCGTTGTGCTTCATGCCGGAGCCGGAGAAGATCGGCAGCTTCTGGCCGCGGATCAGCGTGGCCAGGCAGTCAATCGAAGAAATGCCGGTGTGGATGTAGTTACGGGGGTAGACACGGCTGACAGGGTTGATGGGCGCGCCGTTGACATCGCGGCGGGCGACGGGGTAAATTTCACCGAGGCCGTCAATGGGGCGGCCCAGACCGTCCAGCACGCGGCCCAGCAGCTCGGGGCTTAAATCCATCATCATCGGGTGGCCGGTCAGCACCGTGCGGTTGTTGACAAGGCTCAGCCCGCGGGTGCCCTCAAACACCTGAATGACGCAGCGATCACCATCGACACGGACAACACGGCCCACGCGGGTCGAACCGTCGTCGAGGTGCAGCTCTGCCATTTCGTCATACTGGACGCCCTTGACGCCGTCCAGCACGACCAGACTGCCGTTGATTTGGGAAAGTCCGATATGTTCCAGAATCATGTTGTTCCCTCCTCATCAGCCCTGGGCCACGGCGGCCAGCTTGGTGTCGATTGCTTTTTGCAGCTCGTCCAGCTTGCTCAAATCGTCGTTGGGCACGGTATACTTCATCTGGACCAGCTCGTCAAACAGGCCGGTGGCCAGCAGACGGCTGACAGGCACCTGCTTGGCGACGAGTGCGGCGCACTTGTCGTACAGGTACAGAATGGTTTCCATCATTTTCAGCTGCTTTTCCAGCGGGACGTAGGTGTCAACCGCGTGGAAGGCGTTCTGCTGCAAAAATCCGACGCGGATGACGCGGGCGATCTCAATCGTCAGCTTCTGGTCGTCGGGCAGCACGTCAGAGCCGATCAGCTTGACGATCTGCATCAGATTGTTCTCCTGCAACAGCAGGTTGGCGATGCGCTCACGGCAGGACATGAAGTCGTGGCCGACGTTGTCGTAGTACCAGCCGCCGAGGTCGCCCAGATACTCGCTGTAGGAGTCATTCCAGTTGATGGCGGGATAGTGGCGGGCGTAGGCCAGCGACTTATCCAGCGCCCAGAAGCAGCGGGTGAAGCGCTTCGTGTTCTGGGTGACAGGCTCGGAGAAGTCGTTGCCCTGCGGGCTGACAGCGCCGATGACGGAGACAGAGCCTTCCGCGCCGTTCAGCGTCCTGACGTAACCGGCGCGCTCGTAGAACTCGGCCAGACGGCTGGGCAGGTACGCGGGGTAGCCCTCATCGGCGGGCATCTCCTCCAGACGTCCGCTGATCTCACGCAGAGCCTCGGCCCAGCGGGAGGTGGAGTCGGCCATCATGGCGGCGTGGTAGCCCATGTCGCGGTAATACTCGGCCAGCGTGATGCCGGTGTAGATAGAAGCTTCACGCGCGGCAACAGGCATGTTGGAGGTGTTCGCAATCAGGACGGTACGGTCCATCAGGCTCTTGCCCGTGCGGGGGTCGACCAGCTCGCTGAACTCCTGCAAAGCCTGCGTCATCTCATTGCCGCGTTCGCCGCAGCCGACGTAGATGATGATGTCGGCGTCGCACCATTTTGCGATCTGGTGCTGGGTCATCGTCTTGCCGGTACCGAAGCCGCCGGGGATGGCCGCAGCGCCGCCCTTGGCCAGCGGGAACATCGTATCAATGACACGCTGACCCGTGATCAGCGGGCGGGGCGAGGTCATGCGCTCGGCAGACGGGCGCGGGGTGCGGATAGGCCACTTCTGGCAGAGGGTCAGCGTGTGCTCCTTACCCTTGGCATCGGTCAGCTTGACGATGGGCTCGTTGACGGTGTAGCTGCCGTTGTCGGCCACCCAGGTGACCGTACCGGAGACCGTCGGCGGCACCATGCAGCGGTGCTCGATGGCCGGGGTCTCGGGGCAGGTGGCGTAGATCTGGCCCGCGGTCAGGGTGTCCCCCTGCCGTACGGTCACGGTCACGTCCCACTTGGCGGCCTCGTCCAGAGACGGCTCATGCGCACCGCGCTCAATGAAGCTGCCCATGTGCTGCTCGATGGCGGGCAGCGGGCGCTGGATGCCGTCATAGATATTGCGCAGGATGCCGGGGCCGAGGGTCACGGACAGCGGGCCGCCCGTGCTCTCGACAGGCTCGCCTGCCTTCAGGCCGCCGGTCTCCTCATAGACCTGGATGGTGGTTTCCCTGTCGTTCATGCGGATGACCTCGCCGACAAGGCGTGCCTTGCCGACATAGACCATCTCCATCATTTCCAGATCGGTCTTGCCCTTGATGGTGACAACGGGGCCGTTGATGCTGTAAATTGTGTTTTCCATAGCTTTGCCCCTCAAATGTTAATTTCCAGACCGGCGTTTTCCAAGAACCAGTCGTGCTGGGCCTCCAGACGGGCCTCCAGCGTATCGTCGGCAGCCACGCCCTTCGCGGGGTTTGCGCCCTTCAGGCCGCCCAGCGTGATGCTGTCGTCGGCCTCCAGAACGGTGCCTGCGGGCAGTTCGACGTTTTTCAGCAGCGGCAGGTCGGCAGCGCGGGCCGTGATCTTGGCGTTTTCGCCTAAGGCCTCCGCCAGAGAAGCGGCCTCTTTCTGCAGCCAGGCAGCGTAGTCCTTGCCGGCCACAAAGGCAGCCAGCTGCTCACGGGCCTTCGAGAAGGTCTCGTCGGCGATTTTCTGGCGCTGGGCAGCCAGCGTAGCGCGGGCGGCCATGCGGGCCGCGCTCAAATCGCGGTTGGCGCGGGTCTTGGCGCGCTCGGTCTCAAAGCGCAGGGTGCGCTCCACGCGGGTGTTCTCGGTCCTGCGCGTCTCGTCCAGCTGGCTGTTGATCGCGCGCTCCGTCTCCTCACGGATGGCGGCGCAGGCAGCCTCGCCCTCGGCGCGGATGGACTCGAGGAATCGCTCGGCGCGGGTATCTAATTCGTTCATGGTCACACCTCTTAAATCTTGACGCCGATGGCCTCGCGGATATAGCGGGTCAGGCGGTCCTTACCGGCAGCACCGCCGCCGGTGGAGGGCACCGTGATGAGCAGCGGCCCACCGGCAGCGCGGGCGCTGTCCAGCGTGGCCGTGTAGGTCTCGGCGATTTTCTCGGTCACGAGCAGCACGGCGATGTCGGGCTGCTGGGCTGCCATTTCCAGCGCGTTGCGCAGGTCGGCCTCGCTGCGGGCGACGGTGCCCTCAATACCCGCAAGGCGCAGACCGTTCATGGCGTCGGAGTTGTCGCTGATGAGAAAGAACCGCATGGCGTTACACCAGCTTGGACAGGATCATGATGGAGATGACCAGGCCGTACAGAGCGATGGACTCGCCCAGGGCGACGAAGATCAGGCTCTTGCCGAAGGTCTTTTCGTTCTCGCTGTTGGCTGCGATAGCGGCAGGCGCAGCGGAAGCGACGGCCATGCCGCCGCCGATACCGGCAAGACCCGTAGCCAGAGCGGCAGCGACCAGACCGATGCTCAAAGAGCTGTTGTGGTCATTGTCGGTGTTGACGGTCTCGGAAGCGGTGGTGGCAGCGGCGGTGTCGGCATTGGCATCATCCGCGGCAAAGACGCCCAGTGCGCCGCAGCAGGTCACAGCGGCCACGATCAGGATGGTGACGAACAGTTTGCTGAACTTGGTTTTCATAATGGAACCCTCCGTAATTTTTTGTTTTATTCCGCGCCCCTCTGTCAAGGCGCTTTTGTAGGGACCGGGCATGCCCGGCCCGCGGCTTCGATTCTATCGTCCGATTGTGGGATGGTTGCGGGCCGGACATGTCCGGCCCCTACGGCGCATCTTACGCTTTTGCTTTCTTCAAATCAAAGGCTACGAACTTGCGGCCGCCGCCCTTGTAGCAGCGGCTGAACATCTCGTAGAACTCCAGACGGATGCCCTGAATGGCGGAGAGCAGTGCCTCGAGGCAGATGACCACGAGGTTGCCCAGGATGACCACAACAATGTTGTTCGGCGTACCGGCCAGCGTAAAGACGACCATCATCATGCTGGCGTGGACGATGACGAACGCGCCGACACGCAAAAACGAGATCGTGTTGGACAGGTAGCTCAGCACCGTTTCCAGCAGCTCAAATACGCTCTGCATCAGGTAGTTGCCCATACCGCCCGCAGGCTTCCAGGGCTTGCCCTCGACCATCGGGGCCAGCAGCTCCGCAAAGAGCAGCAGCACCAGACCGACGACCATGCCGACCACCGCCAGCACCTGCGGCATAAACGTGACAGCACCCATATAAGCGGACGCCAGATCAACGCCGCACAGGTAGGTCACCATGCCGACAAGGCCGTTGGGCGAGAAGATGAACTCGCCCCACTCCCTGTGGCGGGCGTGGGTGTACATATTCAGTGCCATGGCGGCCAGCACCAGCACAATGCCGATGTAGACAGCCACCATCAGGATGCCGGTGATGGAATCCATAACGGAAACGGGCTTGCCTGCCATGCCAAGCGCATGGTAGAGCGGGTCAAGGGCCTCCTCGTAGCCAAAGAGAGAACCGTAGACCAGGCCGAAGATCGTGCTCGAAATGCCGCAGGGGATCATCAGATGGAACAGGTCATTGTGCTTGACCTTCCACATGAACGTGCTGAACAGTGCCAGCACGATACCCTGCCCGACGTCGCCAAACATCATGCCAAACAGCACGGTGAATGTGATCGCTACAAAGCCGGTGACATCTGTCTCGCCGTAGGCGGGCAGACCGTACATTTCGACGAAAAACTCAAAAGGGCGGCTCCACCAGGGGTTTTTCAGCTTGGTGGGGGGCGTCATCTTACCGGCGGATTCCGGTCCGTCCACCGTGACGCGCAGCCCATGGATGCCGCGGGCCTTGCCCGCGACCTCGTCCACCTCCGACGCCGGGACCCAGCCGACGCAGAAGAAGTGCTCGCCCTTGACCGCGGCCATGCGGCGCAGGTCGTAGACCGCCGCGTAGTAGCAGGCTGTGTTGTACAGCAGCTGGACCTTGTCGGCGTTTTGCTGCCACAGGGCGGCAATGCGGGCGTTAACGTCCTCAACGCTCTTGTTGACAACGTCGAGGTTCTCTTTAAAGTGCTCGATGATCTCGGCGGGGGCGAGCCAGCCGCGCCGGGCACATGCACCGGCTCAAAGTAGAGCATCGAGAAGATGCCGTCGGTCTCCAGCGCGTGCTCCCGCGGGGTCATGTAGACGCCCCAGTAACCGGCCTTCGTCTGGTTGCAGGGGGTGAACAGGATGTACGGGTCGTCGCCGTAGTTGTTCATCAGCTTGTTGTAGCCCTCCGTCGGCAGGAAGCCGAAGCGGATCTTGACGTGGGCGCAGTCGAGAATGTCGTCCACGTTGACCTTCAGGCCGGTAAAGTGGCTGTACTGCTCGATGCCGTCCTCGCAGAGCTTCTTCTGGTCCAGCAGGACCTTGCGCTCGGCGCAGAGGTCGTCAATCTTTTCCAGCAGGTCGCTCAAATAGCTGCGGCCCTCGGCATCCACCGGGTCGCTGTGCTGCTGCCCCTCGTGCAGCTCCATATTGGCCTCTTTGGCCATCGTCTCGATCTGGTCGCGGATCGCGGTGTGGGGGTTCTCCTCATTCAGAGCGCCGTATCCCAGCGATTCCGACATATATCTGGTTGCGGGCTCAAGGTCAAAGCGTCCGTCCATGCAGCACGAGCCGATAAACTCGTTCAGCTGGGGCATCGTGCCCTGCACCCGCACCAGTTTCATCTTTTCAACCAATCAGTTCACACTCCTTGTTTCAGCTTGCCTCCCTCGGCGAGACAGACTCCCCCGACACGGGGGAGGTGGCGCTTGCGCCAGAGGGGGACGGTGCCCCGCAGGGGCGGAGGGAGCGAACCTTGCCATCACCCGAAATATTTCGGGCTGCCGCGAAGCTCTCTCCCCCACCGCCTGCGGGCGGAGCCCCCTCCCAGAGGGGGCCAAGGGTCACTCAATCCTTCTCATCAAACCCCACCAGCAGCGGCTGGACATCCTCGGACGGCAGCTTGTAATGCACGCCCTCAATGATGTGATCCAGATCCTGCACCTCACACCGGGCCAGCCAGACGTAGCACAGCATGACCAGCGTCGGGTCGGTGGAGAACCGCAGCCACTTGCGGCACCAGTCGCATCGGTAGTGGAAGAAGCCCTCCTTCAAAACGCTGTACTCATGATGTCCCAGCAGCGGGCCGTACTTCGTCCTGGCGAACCGCGCCTTGAACGTGTCCAGATCGCGGGCGGCGAGCAGGTATTCCCACTCGTCGTTCGTCAGGGCCGTGCAGTCGCGGCGGGCGTTGGTGCGCACCACCGAGTCCGGCGCGCCGATGCGGATGAGCCGCGCGGCGTTGGAAACAGCGGAGGTGTCGCATTCCAGCTCGACGAGGTCGCGCAGATTCGGCGCAGCGCTTGTGCCGCCCTTAGCGGGGGCCAGCGCCACCAGTGCGCGGTGGCGGAAGTCCTGCAGAAGCGGCTCGGCCTGGGCGGTCAGACCGCGGTCCGGCTTGGCGCTCTGCAGCGGTGCCAGGACCTTTTCCCACCGCGTACCGGCCACAGCGGCCAGGATACCGTCCAAACTCGTGGCCTTGGCCAGCGCGTAGAGGTCGATGCAGCAGCGCTGCTGCATGAACTCCGGCAGGCGGAACAGGTAATCGCCCGGGCGGCCTGCATCCAGGCACCGCATGGCGGCAGTCAGCTCATCGACCTCACAGCAGAGGGTGAAATACTCATACACTTTGCTGCCCGCGCTGCGGTCATAGCGGCAAAGGCTGTCGTACCGTGTGTACAGGCTCTGGCGCAGCAGGTTTTCCAGCTGGACGCGGCGGGCGTACTGGGGGTTGACCTCGGCCAGCGCTTCGCTGTACAGCGGGTATTCTTTCAAGGCCGCGGCCAGCTCGGTCATCGTGCGGCAGGCCATCAGGCGGCGGTAATCGTCGGCCCGCAGGCGGCTGCCGTACAGGGCGCGGGCCTTGGCCAGCACGGCGTTGCCGCTTGCCTTGCCCGTGGGCATCATTGTGCGGCCTCCCCGCCCAGGGTGCGCTGTACAAGCACAGCGCACCATTCGGCCTCATGGGCCTTTGCGGCGGCGGTCATGGCCTCGGCTGCCTGGCTGCGCTGGGTCTCCAGCGCGGCCAGTGCGGCGGCGTTGCCCTCCTCGGCAGCTCTTGCGGCGGCGGCGGACTCGGACTTCTCGCGGGCGTCACACTCCGCGATGATCTTCTGCTTCTGCTCGTCCAGAGCAGCCAGCCGGGCAGAGCGCTCGAGCCGGGCCTTCTCGCTTTCGCGGCGCTGGGCGGCATCCATCTCCAAAATGGCCTGCATCAGGTCGTTGACATCTTTCATGCAATGCACCTCACTCTTTGGGAGCTTTACCTGGGTTGGGTTCCCTGTCTCCCTCTGCGAGGGGGCCAAGGGGCTTTTTCTATATATAAATAGGTACACCCAATTTTCAGGTTCAGCCGTATTATAGCACTATTACCAAATATAGCAAGTGGTTTTTGTGCAGTTTTATTGGTACAAAATTGGGTTTGTGTTTTTTCTGTCGATGTATTAGATGTATTATGAAATCGTTATCACTTCTTTTTCATAGTGCCAGACCCTTGCCAAACACGAACCGCACCAGCGGGCCTGCACCGCACAGCTGCCACAAAAATGCCGCGGGATAGTTCATCGCCGTGGTCTGCACCCACATGGCAAAAAAGTTCGCGTTGTGGCTGTCCTTGAAGAACAGCGTGGCGAAAAAGCTCATCAACGGGCACATCATCCACGCGGACAGACAGGAGATAGCGGCCACCAGGAACACCTGCTCGTCCTCTCCTGGGGTGAACCAGCCCGTGGCGATGCGCATGGCCGTGGGGCCGACCAGGAACGTGTCCAGCAAAAAGCCAATGACGCCCATGATGGGCAGCTCACTGAGGGCAGCGGCGAAGATGAAATTCTGCATCCCGCCCACATCCAGTGCGATATTGTAGCAGACCATTCCGTAGACCATGACGCAGACCATCATGACGGTGTAGACGATTTCCTGTTTCTTTGTTTGCGGCATTGTAATTACTCCTCATATATACGTTATTTTCTCCAAAACAAAAACAGCCGCAGGGTGTCGCTCAACTCGTTGCGACGCCCTGCGGCTGTTGTCTCACTGCGTTGGAAAGTGAAGTCAGTATACCGCAAAAATTGCGCTCATGTAATACTCCTGCACAAATTTCTGCACTTTGTATAAAATCTTTCTCCGTTTTGCAGCGTCACTTTGGTACAAAACGCCGCATGTGTTGCTGCAAACTTTACAGCGGCGGCGCGGCGCGCTATAATGGCGGTGTTTATACGTAATAGAGAGGTCGGAAAGTCATGTCAAAATTATTCCCGCATCACCGCGGCCAGATGTCGGAGGCATTCCGCACGGTCATGTTCTTGTCGGCGTCGGGCGGCCTGCAGGACGCCTACACCTACATTGGGCGCGGCAAGGTGTTTGCCAACGCCCAGACCGGCAACATCGTGCTGATGAGCCAGAGCCTGTTTGATGGCGATTTATCGCGGTTTGCCCACTATTTTATCCCCGTTCTGTCCTTTGCGCTGGGTGTGGCCGCGGCGGAGTGCATCCGCCTGCGCTGGCGGCAGGCCCGCCGCATCCACTGGCGTCAGCTCGTCGTGCTGGCCGAGATCGTGCTGCTGTTCGCGGTGGGCTTCTTCCCTGCCGGGTGGGATATTGGCGCAAACGCGCTGGTCTCGTTTGCCTGCGCCATGCAGGTGCAGGCGTTCCGCAAGGTGCATGGCTACCCGTTTGCCAGTACCATGTGCATCGGCAACCTGCGCAGCGGCATGGACGCGCTGGTCGCATTCGGACACACCCACGATAAAAACGCTCTGTGGAAGTCCCTGCACTACTTTGCCATTATCTTTATCTTTGCGCTGGGTGCGGGCATCGGCACACAGTGCGTCGGCATCTTCGGCGAGAGGACGATCTGGCTTTCCTGCGCGCTGTTGCTGGTGAGCCTGTGCTTTATGTTTATCAAAGAGGATCTGCCGGAGATCGAGGAGGAGCTGAAAAAATAACGCATCTTCCCTGCCGGAATGGCTGTAGGGGCCGGACATATCCGCCCGGGAACACCGTGGCCGCCGCCAGGCCCCGCGGAGGGGTCATGACCCCTCCCTGCGATTTCCATTTCTCATAACTCCCCTATTACAATTATAATTTTGATAAAACGACAGCCCCACCCGTTTTTCTGCGGGTGAGGCTGTCGTTTTATACGTGTTTTCGTGCTTTTTTATTTTTCCAATCGTTGACCATACCGTGCAGCCGCTCGCCCATAAAGACAAGCCCGGCCAGAGTCGGGGCACTCAGGGCCAGCAGAACGACCAGCACCAGCGTGCCGCCCAGATCCAGCCGCACCAGCGGCAGCCAGCGCGCCAGCAGGAACGCCCCGCCGACGCCCGCCACGGTCATACTGCCCCAGATGGCCCAGTGCAGCGGCGTGAACGGGATGCAGACACCCCACAAAATCTGCAAGCCCACGCACAAAATCACCAACGTGCAGATCGTACCGACCATGTCGGACGGGATGTCGAACGCATAGCCGAACCCCTGTGCGCAGAACACAAGCAGGAAATCCGTCAGCCCGCCGGGCAGCGCCTTGCGCAGCACGTTCCGCATGAATCTGCCGTGGACAAGCTCGTGGTTCGGCTCAAGCGCCAGAAAGAACGCCGGTGCGCCGATGGTGGCAAACGTGACGAGCGACAGCTGCAGCGGCTGGAACGGGTAGGCCAGCGGCAGGGCCAGCGCGACGATGCTGAGCAAAAACGAGAAGATGTTCTTGACCAGAAACAGCGACGCCGAGCGCTGGATGTTGTTGATGACCCGCCGCCCCTCGGCCACAACGCCGGGCAGCGCGGCAAAGTCCGAATCCAGCAGCACAAGCTGCGCGACCTGGCTGGCCGCCTGCGCGCCCGATGCCATCGCGATACCGCAGTCGGCATCTTTTAACGCCAGTACGTCATTTACACCATCTCCGGTCATGGCTACCGTGTGGCCCTTTGCCTGCAAAGCATGGACGAGCTGGCGCTTCTGCTCGGGCGTAACGCGGCCAAAGACCGTGCATTTTTCGGCAGCCTCGGCCAGCGCCGCCTCACTTTGCAGCGTGGCGGCATCGACCCAGTGCTCGGCCCCGGCAATCCCCGCGTTGGCGGCCACATGGCTGACAGCCTGTGGGTCGTCGCCCGAAATGACCTTGATCTTCACGCCCTGCTTCGCAAAGAAGCGGAACGTCTTGGGCGCACTCTCGCGGATGCGGTTCTGCAACGGCAGCAGCGCCAAAAATTCCAGCTGTGCGGGGTCGAGCGCCGCGGGCGGATCCGGCAGTGTGCCGTTATATTTTGCCAGCAGCAGCACGCGGCGGCCCTGGGCCAGCAGCGGGGTCAGCCTGTCGGCAAGCTCCCCCGCCCTGCTGCCCGCCAGCACGTCGGGCGCACCGACGACGTAGCACCCCTGCGCACCAAAGTCTTTGGCACTGTACTTGTACGCCGTGTTGAACGGGATGGTGCGCACGGCAGCCCATGCCGTGCCGCCCTGCCCGAAGCGGGCTGTCAGGGCGCGGGCCGTGTCGTTATCTGGCTGCCCGCCCGCGTAGAACGCCGATAAAATCTCGGTGATGGGTATATTTTCCGCCAGCGGCAGCGGGTCGTCCGCCTGCATGGTACTCTCGGTGATCGTGCCGGTCTTGTCCACGCAGAGGGTGTCCACCCGGGCCAGCGTTTCAATGCAGTTCATGTCGCGGGTCAGCACCTTGCGGCGGGCCAGCCGCATCATGCTCACGGCCAGCGCCACGCTCGTCAGCAGGTACAGTCCCTCCGGGATCATACCGATGAGTGCTGCCACCGTGGCGTCGACAGTCTCCTTCATGGAAAGCTCCAGTACCCAATGCTGCTTCCAGATCAGCACCGCGCCGATCGGGATCAGCGCCACACCGATGAATTTTATCAGCCTGTCCAGGCTGCGCATCATCTCGCCGCGCGCGACCCTGTGACCGTCGGCCTGCGCCTCAGCGGTCAGGCGGCTGGCGTAGCTCTCGGCCCCGACACGGGTCAGCCGCGCCACGCAGCGGCCCGCCATCAGAAAGCTGCCGGATTTCAGCTCCGCGCCGCACTCCTTGGGAATGGCCCGCGCCTCGCCCGTGATGAGGGATTCGTTCGCCTGGGCGCTGCCGTCCAGCACGACGGCGTCCGCTGCGATCTGGTCACCCGCGCCGAACTCGACAACATCGTCCTGCACAAGGTCGTCGGACAGAACCTCGCACCACCGACCGTCGCGCAGGCAGCGGAGCTTCTGCGCTGAGACAAGCGTCAGCTTGTCGATGGTACGCTTGGCGCGAAGCTGCTGCACAATGCCGATGAGGGTATTCCAGAACACGATGCCCAGAAATCCCATATTCAGCCAGGAATGCACGAGCGCCAGCATGACGGCCAGCACCAGAAACACAAGGTTGAAGTAGGTACAGACGTTATCCCGCACGATCTCGCCGGTGGTTTTGGTCTGTGATTTGGGCGGCTGGTTCGTCTGCCCCGCCGCGCGGCGCGCTTCGACCTCGGCGGCGGTCAGGCCGGTGATGGATGACATAGTAAGGGGGTGCTCCTTTCGGGGGTGAACGATTTGTAGGGGCCGGGCATGCCCGGCCCTGCCGTGGAAGGCAGACGTTCGTTTGCGGGAAGGCCGCGGGCCGGGCACGTCCGGCCCCTACAGGGCGGCGGAATTGTTTAAAACGGCTTGTAGGGAGCGGTCTTGACCGCTCCGGGAAGGTTACGGGCGACGGAAACCGCACCAGGCGGCATATATGCATTCCGCGCAACTATGCGGCAGCCGCACAGCGCCGCGGAGGGGTCAAGACCCCTCCCTACAGTACAGACGATTTACGGCAGCCTATTATAACGCCCGCTGCTTATATTTTCCTCAGTATACCCACCAAATATGAACAAAACAAGTGCCCGGCTGCGTTTTGGGGCAGCCGGGCAGTTTTGTACATTATTGAATTTCCAGCGGCTCAAACGCCTCCGCCGGGTCGGCATCGACAGCCTCAAGATTCCTCGTCAGCTGGTCGAGCACCTTATAAAATGTCGCTAAATCGTCTGGGTCTATTCCCTCGTCGGCGCGGCGCTCTACGTCGGCCACAACAGCCCCCACGCGGGCGGCGCGGTCATGGCCTGCGTTGGTCAGCAGGTAGAGGGCATTGTACTTGCCGCTCTCGGCGCGCTTTTCCACCAGGCCGCTGCGCACCAGTTCTGCCAGCACGCGGGAGATCATGGCCGGGTCCAGACCGCACCGTTCTGTCAGCTCCGAGAAGTGCAGGCCCTCCGGCGCGGCGGCCAGCCGGCAGAGCACCAGCGTGTGCCCGGCTTTCAGCTCAATGCGGCTCATGCCGCTCGCCTTGATGCGCTGGATGACCTTTTGCAGCCGGGCCAGCGAGATGGACAGCCGGATAAAACGGTCATTCATATCAATCTTCCTTCAGTTCGCCGCGGGAGGCCGCCTTCAGGTAGGCAAAGATGAAGCCGTCCAGGTCGCCGTCCATGACAGCCTGCACATTGCTGCTCTCGTAGCCGGTGCGGTTGTCCTTGACCAGCGTGTAGGGCATAAAGACGTAGCTGCGGATCTGGTGGCCCCAGGCGATCTCATTCTGCACGCCCTTGATGTCGTCGATCTTGTCCTTGTGCTGCTGCAAAGCGATCTGGTACAGCTTGGCCTTCATCATCTCCATGGCGTACTCGCGGTTCTGCAGCTGGCTGCGCTGGGTCTGGCAGCTCGTCACGATGCCGGTGGGCTTGTGGATCAGGCGGACGGCGGAGGACGTCTTGTTGATGTGCTGGCCGCCTGCGCCGGAGGAGCGGTAGACCTGCATCTCGATGTCGGCGGGGTTGATTTCAATGTTGATGTTGTTGTCCAGCTCGGGCATGACCTCAAGGCTGGAGAAGCTGGTCTGGCGGCGGGCGTTGGCGTCAAACGGGCTGATGCGCACCAGACGGTGGACGCCGTGCTCGCTCTTGAGCATGCCGTAGGCGTTGGGGCCCTTGACCATCATCGACGCGGACTTGATGCCGGCCTCGTCGCCGTCCAGCACGTCGAGCACCTCGACGCTGTAGCCGTGGGCCTCGGCCCAGCGGGTGTACATGCGGTAGAGCATCTCGGCCCAGTCCTGGGCCTCGGTGCCGCCGGTACCGGCGTGGAAGGTCAGGATGGCGTTGTTGTGGTCGTACTCGCCGTTGAGCATCGTCATGAGCTGCAGCTCGTCGATGGACTTCTCGACGCCGTTGACGGCCTCCTCACCCTCGGCGGCCAGGGACGGGTCGTTCTCCTCCTCGATCATGAGCAGCAGCGTCTCGGCCTCCTCATACTGGTTGGACAGCTTGCCGAAGCGCTCGAGCTTGTTCTTGACCTCGCCCATCTCGCTGATGACCTTCTGGCTGCGGGCCGGGTCATCGTAGAAGCCGGGCATCGTCATCTGGTGCTCCAGCTCGGCCAGGCGCTTTTCGCTGGCCTCGATGGACAATGCGTCGCGCAGGTCATCCACGGCGGTCTTCATGCCGCCGAGCTTTGCTTTCAGTTCGTCAATCGTAATCATATATCGTTTCCCTCGTCACACATAAGTTGGCATAAAATCACATAGTACCATTATAAGCGAATTGGCGGGCGTTGTAAAGAGGGGGCAAGGGATAAAATATTTGCGGAAGGAATACGTGCGGGGCTGCGGTAAGGCAGCCAAGCCCCTACAGAGCGGCTGTTAACGGCCAATTTGTATGCAATCTTGTAAAGTTTTTATGTTTTCTTTGCATTTATCCATTTGATGCGGTATAATGGCCTTATGTTACGGAAAGGATACCACACATGACACGTTACACAGGAAACCATTGCCCTGTCTGTGAACAGGCATTTACCGACGAGGATGACATCGTCGTCTGCCCCGACTGCGGCACGCCCTATCACCGGGCCTGCTGGCAGAAGGTCGGGGCCTGTATGCACAAGTCGGAGCACGCCGCCGGGTTTGAATGGCAGCCCGAGTTCGGTCCCGATGCCGAAAAAGCCGCGCACGAGGCCACCTGCCCGAACTGCGGCACCCACAACCAGCCGGGCGCGGCGCAGTGCAGCCACTGCGGCTGTCCCCTGCCGAAGGACGACGGCCCCCGACCCGACCCGAAGGACGAGGACGCGCAGGTGCCGATCTACGCCCGCGACCCGTCCACCCTGCATAAACCCGACAACAGCCGCACGGCCCCCGGCCCCCGCATCGACACCTACACCGCAGACGACAACGGCGGCATCTGCCGCCGCGAGATCGGCCCCGAGGATACTATCGACGGCATCAAGGCCAAGGACTGGGCCGCCTACGTGGGCCGCAGCCCGATGTATTACCTGATGCAGTTTTTCCGTATGAGCATGACGAAGCAGAAGGTCACAGTCTGCCTGTCGGCATTCCTGTTCGGGCCTGCCTATCTGCTTTACCGCAAGATGTGGAAGGAGGGTCTGCTGACAGCCCTGCTGTCCCTCGTTTTGAGCGTGCCGTCGCTCATCGCCATTGTGGCAACCTTCAACCCGTCGCTGTTCGGCAGTATGCCGCTGCATTGGGTGCCCGTGGCCGCCGACGTCTGTGCCATTGCGGACTGGATCGTCAGGATTTTGCTGGGGCTTTTCTCGGTCTGGCTGTACCGCAACACCTCAAAGAAAAATATTGATAAAATCTACAGCGAATACCCCGAGGGCGACGCCCGCACCGATGCCCTGCTGCAAAAGGGCGGCACCAGCATCTGGGCGGCGCTGCTCTACTTTGGCATCGTGCTGCTGCTCTCCTCGCTGGTCATCAATCTGGCCGGGCCGGGCTTTGTTCAGTACGCCATGGCCATGGCCGGGTATTAAGGCAACACCACACCCCAACGCAGGGTGTTTAATTTAGGAGGAAAACTATGAAAACTGCACTGGTGATTATGGCCGCCGGTATCGGCTCCCGCTTCGGCGGCGGCATCAAACAGCTGGTTGCCGTCGGTCCCAACGGCGAGATCATCATGGACTATTCCATTCATGACGCCATCGAGGCCGGTTTTGACAAGATCGTCTTTATCATCCGCCACGACATTGAGGAGGCGTTTAAAGAGGCCATCGGTGACCGCATTGAGAAGATCTGCGCCGGGCTGGACATTGAGATCGACTATGCGTTCCAGGCACTCGAGAACGTGCCGGAGGGCTTCTCCGTGCCCGAGGACCGCTCCAAGCCCTGGGGCACCGGCCAGGCCGTGCTGGCCTGCAAGGGCATTATTAAGGAGCCGTTCGCCGTCATCAACGCCGACGACTACTACGGCAAGGAGGCGTTCGTCCGGCTGCACGACTTCCTGCAGGGCTACACGCCCGACAAGCCGGGCGACCTTGCCATGGCGGGCTTTGTGCTGAAAAACACCCTGAGCGACAACGGCGCGGTCACCCGCGGCATCTGCCAGATGAACGACGCCCACTACCTGACCGGCGTGCTGGAGACCGGCGGCATTGAAAAGACCGCCGACGGCGCAGCCGCAGGCGGCAAAAGCATCGACATCGACAGCCTTGTTTCGATGAACATGTGGGCGCTGACCCCCGAGTTCGTGGAGCTGCTGGAATCCGGCTTTGTGGAGTTCTTCGAGAAGGCCGCCCCCGCCAACCCGCTGAAGGCCGAGTACCTGCTGCCCATCTACATTGATGAACTGCTGCACGCCGACAAGGTCAGCGTCAAGGTGCTGCCCACCCACGACAAGTGGTTCGGCGTCACCTACGCCGAGGACAAGCAGACCGTCATTGACAGCTTTGCCCGGCTCGTCGCCGACGGCGTGTACAAGAAGGATCTGTTCAGCGATCTGAAGAAGTAAAACAGCCAAAAACGCCCCGCTGCGGCAGGTCCTGACGGACAGCACAGCGGGGCTTCGCTTTTGGTTGAAAATTGCAAAAGACTGGCACACAACGCTATGGAAAGCGGAGGCAAAACGCGGTATGGTTACTATAACAGAAGCAGAATCACACCGCATACACCGTTACAGGAGGGCAATCATGGCAAAGAATGAATTTGACATCACATCCCTGACCCCGGAGCAGCGCGACGCACGCCTGGCACTGGACGTGGAGCGTCTGCTGCGCTTTGGCCGCAAGCACAAGCTCATCAAAGATCTGGACATTCTGGTGGCGCGCAACACCCTGCTGGATCTGCTGGCCCTGGCCGCCCCCAGCGAGGCCAAGCCCCCGAAGGAGGACCCCGAGACCCCCGCTGCCCTGCTGGACGAGATGGTCGAGCTGGCCGCGCAGAAGGAGCTGTTCGACGGCGCGGTCAACCAGTACCGCATCAACTTTGAGACCCGCCTGATGGGCGCCCTGATGCCCCGCGAGAGCGAGGTCTGCAAGAAGTTCCGCAAGCTCTACGTCAAGCAGGGCGCCAAGGCCGCTACCGACTGGTTCTATCAGCTCTGTGTCGACACGAACTACATCCGCACCGCGCAGATCGCCAAGAACATCCAGTGGAACACCGCCACCCCCTACGGCGAGCTGGAGATCACCATCAACCTGACGAAGCCCGAGAAGGACCCCAAGACGATTGCCCTCGAGCGCCTGCAGCCCAAATCCGGCTACCCCGCCTGCATGCTCTGCAAGGAGAACATCGGCTACGCGGGCCGCATCAACTTCCCGGCGCGCCAGACCCACCGCATTGTGCCCATCACGCTGGCGGGTGAGCAGTTCTATCTGCAGTACAGCCCCTACGCCTACTTCCATGAGCACTGCATCATGCTGCACGAGCAGCACAAGCCGATGGAGATGAACAAGCAGACGCTGGCGGAAATTTTCGACTTCGTCGGACAGTTTCCCCACTACACCTGCGGCTCCAACGCCGATCTGCCCATCGTCGGCGGCAGCATCCTGAGCCACAGCCACTTCCAGGGCGGGCGGTATGTTTTCCCGATGCAGAAGGCTGACATCGCCGTGCCGATGACCGACATCCGCTACCCCGGCGTCAAGGCAGGCATCCTGAACTGGCCTGTCTCCGCCGTGCGTCTGGTGGGCCGCAGCAGCCAGCAGATGCAGAATGTTGCCAACAACATCCTGTCCGCCTGGCGCAGCTACACCGACGAGAGCGTCGGCATTCTGGCCGAGACCGACGGCACGCCCCACAACACCGTGACGCCGATCCTGCACTACGACGAGACCGAGGGCTACATCCTTGACCTGGCCCTGCGCAACAACCGCACGAGCGAGGAGTACCCCGACGGTATCTTCCATCCGCATAAGGAATACCACAATATCAAAAAGGAAAACATCGGCCTGATCGAGGTCATGGGTCTGGCCATCCTGCCCGCCCGCCTGAAGGATCAGGGCGCGCAGATCGCGGAAATTCTGGCCGGGCAGCGCCCGAACACCAGCCGCGAGGCGGGCGACACGCTGGCCGTCCATGCCGACTGGATCGACGAGCTGATTGCAAAGTACGGCACCCACATGAAGCCGCAGGACGCCAACAAGGCCGTCAAGGCCGAGATCGGCACCGTGTTCAGCCATGTTTTGGAGAATGCCGGTGTCTTTAAGCAGGACGCCGCCGGTCAGGCCGCCTTTGTCAGGTTCATGCAGAGCGTGGGCTTTAAGAAGGCGTAAAATCGCATAAGAAGCAGGGGCTGTTGCACAAGGAAAAAATCCAAGTGCAGCAGCCTCTTTACGGGTAAAT
>OHAI01001111.1_pt1 | contig 21149 bp, 15 predicted proteins | sample 1577091 | NCBI WGS metagenome assembly OHAI01 (sample SAMEA3541548, study PRJEB24748) | human gut metagenome | biome: human gut; feature: human-associated habitat; material: faeces | place: China | collected 2012
AAAGCCGATAGCATTTGAAGTAAACTGATTCAGCAGTTTGTTGCGTGAACCTCCTCCAATGATATGCAACTTTTCAATCGGATTTACGGAAAGTTTACAGAACACATCGAGTACTTCACGGTATTTCAGTGCCAGACTCTCAAAGATGACACGGATAAACTCACCATGTGTCTGCGGTGCATTCTGTCCCGTACGTGCACAATACTCACAAATGGCTTTAGGCATATCCTGCGGATTGGTAAATCCCGGATCATCCGGATTGATGAAGCAGGCAAACGGGCGAGCAGCCTGAGCCAGTTCCACCATCTGCGGATAAGTATAATCCGTTCCTTCCTTATGCCATTTCTTCAGACATTGTTCTACAATCCACATACCTGTGATATTCTTCAGCAAGCGAATGGTACCGTCTACTCCTCCTTCGTTCGTAATATTATAGTGAGTTGTCTTTTCGTTCACAACCGGACCATCCGTTTCAATTCCCATCAATGACCATGTACCCGAACTCAGGTAAGCAAAGTTTTTGTTGGCAGCCGGTACAGCCGCCACGGCAGAAGCAGTATCGTGGCCGGCTACGGCAATTACCGGAACCGGTTCTATCTGAAGCTCTTCACACAAATCTGCGGTCAGCATACCGATTCGGGCTCCCGGTTCCACCATATCCGCAAACAAGGATTTGCTGACACCCAGCACTTCCAGCAATTTTTCATCTAATTTGCGTGTTTCCGGATTCAGCAACTGAGAAGTCGATGCAATGGTATATTCTGTCACCATCTTTCCAGTGAGCAAATAAGAAAGCGCATCCGGCATGAAGAGCAGGCGACTGGCATATGCCAATCCGAAATCCTTCCGTTGCTTCAAAGTGTACAACTGGAAAATACTGTTGAAATCCATGTGCTGGATTCCCGTCTTTCCATACAGCTCGTCTGCCGGCATCACCTTTTCAAAGAACTCTTCCTTCTTGCCGATAGTCTGCGGGTCACGATACGCATACGGAAGTTCAATCAGTGCTCCTTCCTCGTTTACAAAAGCAAAATCCACTCCCCATGTATCAATACCGATAGAAGTGACAGGCACTTTTTTCTGCGCTACGGCAGCCAGTCCTTTCTTCAAATTCTCATACAAGGAAAAAATATTCCAATAAAAATGTCCGTTGAGTTGCAGCATCTGGTTCGGGAAGCGAGTCACTTCCTCCAATGTCAATTTATCACCAGTCAGTGTTCCCAAAATGGTTCTCCCGCTGGTAGCTCCTAAATCAAATGCAATAAAATAGTTGGAATTCATGATAAAAGCTTATTGGGTTAACTACTGTGACAAAAGTAGAAAGAAAAAATTCCCTTCTTGCGGAAGAAATGACCTTAAGATATAAGTTTTTGATTTTTCCTTTCTTTCAGTATTCAGAAGTTTATCATTGATTTTTTATCTTTGTACGGAAAGAAAGAAAAGATGGAAAAACACAGTGTAAACTATAAATATCTGGTACGAAGTCCGCGCGACATAGACTGGGGAATCACCGTAGATACCGTAGGATCGGAACCCATTCCACCCAACTATACGGTATATCCTCCCCGTACCGGACACCCGGATGCCTTTTATTTCACCCCCTCCCGCGGACGTGTGCTGGACAGCTACCAGCTACTATATATCACTCGTGGAAAAGGTTATTTCTATACCTCTCCCGATACCTTCATCGAGATTAAGGAAGGTGACATCCTGATTCTCCAGCCTCACGTATGGCACAGCTATTTTCCCGATAAAAAGACCGGCTGGCAGGAATACTGGATCGGATTTCAAGGAATCAACATGGACTGTCGTTTCCAGAACAACTTTTTTGCAAAAGACCAGATTGTTTATCACATCGGTGTGCAGGACAGTATCGTAAAACTTTACGAACAAGCCATCCAGGTGGCCATGGAAGAAAAAGCGGCCTGTCAGCAATACCTGGCTGGTATTGCCAATCTTATCTTAGGCATGACCATGTACTACTCACAGAACTGCGAGTTCGATAACAAAGCCACCGAACAGATTAGCAAAGCCAAGGTGTTCATTCGCGAGAACCTGTTAAAAGGCATCGGTCCGGAAGAGGTCGCCGACTCCCTGCATATGAGTTATTCCTGGTTCCGCAAACTGTTCAAGGAATATACCGGACTTTCTCCGGCACACTACATTCAGGAACTGAAAATCCAACAAGCCAAAGATTTGCTGGCCACCACCCAGCGCAGCACCAAAGAAATAGCCTATTACCTGACCTTTGACGATATACCCTACTTTACCAAGGTTTTCAAGAAATACACAGGATACACTCCGCAAAATTATCGGCAAAAATTCGGAAGAGAATAAAAAGCAACCTCCTTCTGCACTGAAGAATCACTCACCGCAAGCAGAAGGAGGTTGTTTTGTTTTATACCTATATATAGCCGGAAATTATTTCACTACAAAATGGTAAGTTCCCGACAACAATTCCGCCTTACACATTCCATTCTGATACGACACGTCTTTTATGCCCTCTTTTCCAGCTTGGAGTGTACGACCGTTTTCAGTTACGCTATCCACTGAAGCAGCAGGCAAATAAAGCGTCGCACTGGTATTCGCCGGAACCGTGAATGAATACCTCACTTCTCCATCCTTCACTTCCCATGCGCTTTCTATACGTCCGTACAGCGAATCATAATATCCTCTGGCAAAAGTCATCTTTCCTGTAGGGTCTACCTTCGGACAAAGCACAAAATGCTTGAATCCCGGATGGTTTTCATCCCGCATAATACCCAATGAATAGGCATACATCCATGCCCCGACAGCTCCAAAAGAATAATGGTTAAACGAATTCATACGGTTGTTCTCGCCAAATCCGTCGACATGCGTATACGAGTTCAGGCGTTCCCAAATGGTAGTAGCTCCCTGCTCCACAGAATACAACCACGAAGGATAAGTCGTCTGTTGCAACAAGTTGTAGGCTACCTCATCATATCCATTATCCGAAAGCGCCTTGCTAATCCATGCCGTACCGATAAATCCTGTCATCAGCGAGTAAGCCGGATAAGTCTTTTCATCATCCGCCACATTCTCCCGCTGCACCGTATGCGCCAGATTAGCTGCAAACTGCTCTTTCCATTCCGGATTCACAATGCCGAAAGACAAAGGAAGCACATACGAGGTCTGTATATCCACCAGTTTTCCCTTTTCCGGACCGTTTGCTCCCGAAGAAATCGTTTTCGCCGTCTGCGGGTCGATATATGTACGGTTAAAAAACGACTTACGTTCGTCATACAACTTCTCAAACTTTTCTGCATCCTCCTTTTTACCTAAAATCTGAGCCACCTTTTTCATGATGTCCAAATCATAAAGGAAGTATGCCTCCCACATCAGTGTCTTGTCATTCTTGTTATCCTCCGGTCCCAGCCAGTCACCCAAGTTTCCCCAGACCTTTTCCTGTTCCAGTACGCCCGTCTCCGGATTGATATTCTTGGTCCGCACATAATCCACATAACGGCACATCGCCTCATAGTGCTCTGCCAGCAAGCTCTTATCACCATATTGCTGATACACTTCCCACGGCACTGTAATACCTGCACTTCCCCACAACAGACCACCAAATCCACCACCTAAAGGAGCCACATCCGGGAAACGGCTATCCTCACGCTGTACATCTCTCATGGCACACAAATAACGACGCAAGAACTGCGGAACATCTGCCAGATAAGTAGCCGTACGGGAGAACACCGATATATCACCTGCCCATCCCAAACGCTCGTTACGCTGCGGACAGTCGGTCGGGATAGAGAAGAAATTGGCATAGGTAGACCACACAATATTGTGCCACAACTGATTAACCTTCTTATTAGACGTTTCATACTTGGAGGCCAGTCCGTCAATCGAACTCAACACCACTCCTTTCACATCCTCTAATGGCAAAGCCTTGTCTATGCCCATAATCTCAATGAAGCGATATCCATGATAGGTAAATCTCGGGGCAATCGTTTCATTTCCTCCTTTCGTGATGTATTTATCCTGCGCCATGGCTGCGCGGATATTTTCCAGCATAATCATTCCCTCGTTTCCGGCATAACGCGGCAGGTTGGGATATTTTACCTCGGCATAACGCAGATTGATTTCCTGTCCTGCCTTCATTCCCTTGAGTGTGATTTCAGGCACTCCCACCATGTTCTGCCCCATGTCGTACACAAAGATGCCCGGACGAACCTCTTCTACCGATTGTGCTGTCAGCTTCTGAATAGCCTTTACCGTCTGACCGTATTGAGCTACTAAATGGAAGTTGGAATAATCGTCTACTTTAGGCATTGTTCCCCCACCTAACCGACTGACATGATCTTCCAGCGAAACTTCTACTGCTTTCTTCCAGGCCGAATCATCATATCCTGCTTTCGTCCATCCAGCAATCGCTTTTTCCCTCAAAGCATCATATACCTCTCCTTGAAAGAAACTGCCATATACCACAGGCCCCTGATTGAAATACTTCCACGTATCCGGAGAAGTTACTATCGTCTGTACCTGTCCATCTTCATAAGTCACGACCAACTGCGCCAGCAATGACTGACGGTCGCCAAAGAAATTCCAGTTTTCTCCGGCATAAGTTGCTCCTCCACTCCACCATCCTTCGGCCAAAATTGCTCCAACGGCATTCTTCCCTTTCGCAATCAATTTTGTCACATCGTATACCTGATACAGATGCGTTTTATTATACTGTGTCACACCCGGATTAAAATAGTCCTCTCCTACGCGCTGTCCGTTGAGGTACATTTCATAAATACCCCGGGAAGTCACATACAAACGCGCCTTACGAACCTTATCAGAGGAAGTCTCAAACTCCGTACGCAACATCGGCATAGCGTTACGGCTGGGATTCTGTACATAGCACTTCTTTACACCATTCAACAGTGTAGCATCCAAGGTAACAGAAGCTAACTTATTTTCCGGACTCCGAAAATTACGAATATCCGTTCTGACTCCTAAGAAATCAGTTGCATGCTCCAATGCATACCCCACATCACCGACTACCGGAAACGCCACGAAATCACCTCCCTGACCCAAGGGATTCAGATTCACTTCCCCAATCTGCACCTCCCCTTTTTTCAGTGTGGTGAAATCCAGATTGGAATACAAAGAGAACGTATGCGACTGATATTGATTCTTCGCATTCAGCACATCAGCGGGCAACATAAAAGATTTCAAAGGAACAGAAGGTTTGTTATCCGGCCGATAACCGGCACGATAAATATGTACCCAGGCATTTCGTCCGTTTTTCAAAGGAGACAAATCGAATTCTATTTTTATGTATGACTCATCCTTTCCGCTGGCAATGTGATAGATATTCTTATTCGCATCCATTAGACGTTCATCGTTGGCACCATACACAAATGCTATCTTGCGCGACGCAACCTGCTTTTTCATCTGAAATGAACAATCCAGTCTGAATACTGGCAAATAATGTGAATAAAGCACCATATCCTCGTCGCTGCCTCCAATCCAACGTGCTCCGTTCCAGCCCTCTTTATCATCAGACGTCATCAGGCTTGTTTCAAACCAAGAATCTTTTTCCGCAATTTCTCCCTTATTGTTCCAGATTTTTACTTTCCAGGTATAACGGATAGCCAGCTTCAACGCCGCTCCCTGATAAGTCTACATCCGTTGTCACTTTTCCGGAATTCCAGACTACCTTTCCAGCCTCATCTTTTACCTCTAATCGGTAAGCAGTCTGATATATGCCTCTTTCGTGTGGGTTACTTACAAGTTGCCAGCCGAATCTGGGGACTGACGTATCTAACCCTAAAGGATTCTCAGCTAACCCCACTTTCATTTCAGCTATTGACATGTATTCCTTCCTATAAGTGCTGCTCGATAAAATTATTCCTAACAAAATTATTATCAAAAAAGATTTTCTACCCATACCTCATTATAATTAAATTTCTCTCGAAATTACAAAAAGAGATTATCTCAAATAAAATTGCTAAAAACTTAAAAGTAAAAAATCTCCTGCTTTTAGACATATCATATAAATGAAAGCTAAAGCAAGAGATTTTTATATTATAATTACAGACTTTAAATAAGTCTATCCATTGATTCTCTTTTAGAGCACCAACTAAATAACTTTACAACTACTTACCTAATTTCGCTTTTCGCAACAAAGTCTGCATTTCAAATAACTTTTCAGGATATTGAGCCGCTACATTTTCTTGTTCGTTAACTTTCTTCATTTCATACAATTGTGGAATACTGTCATTACCTGTTTCTATTTTCGGTCCCCAAGTAATCATGCGTGGCCCATCATTTGGTTCTATATATTTCCAATCTTTAGTTCGGATAGACAATACATGATTAGCCGCAAACTCTACAACCCAGGGACGATCTGTATTATCCGTGCCCAGTAGATTACCTAACCGGTTCCAACTATCAGGAGCACTCCCTTTAGGTAAACGTGCATGAATTAGCTCTCCTAATGAAGCCATCCAATCAATCTGCGACATTAACACATTTGATACGCCTTTTTTTTGTATCATTTTTGGCCAGCGCACAATGGCAGGAACAGTTGTTCCACCTTCAAAAGCACTATACTTATAACCTCTTAACGGTCCGGAAGGCGTATGCCCATTCAATAGCTCTTCAGCTCGGTCATCATAACCATCATCCACAACCGGCCCATTGTCACTAGACAAAATAACAAGCGTATTTTCTGTTAGACCCAATCTATCTAACGTTTTCATAATTTGGCCTACACTCCAGTCAAATTGCAGAATGGCATCTCCACGCAACCCCATCGGACTTTTTCCCCGGAAACGTTCGTGGGGGAAACGAGGTACATGCACGTCATTTGTTGCAAAATAAAGAAAAAACGGTTCATTTTGATGCTGGCTGATAAAATCAATAGCATGCGAAGTAATAGAATCAGCAATATTCTCATCTTTCCACAATGCCTTTCCACCTCCTTTCATGTATCCAATACGGCTAATACCGTTCACAATGGACATGTCATGCCCATGGCTTGGCTTCAGGTTATACAATAGCTCAGGATTGTCTTTTCCCGTAGGTTCTCCAGGAAAATTTTGCTTATAACTCACCTCGATAGGAGCTGTTGGATCATATCCCGCCACTTGTCCATTCTCTATAAATACGCAAGGAACACGGTCAGCTGTAGCAGCCATAATATAATGATAATCAAATCCCAAATCAGCCAAAGAAGCAGGTAACGGAGCATTCCAATCCTGCTCTCCAGTCTTATCACCTAATCCTAAATGCCACTTGCCAACGGCTCCAGTCACATAACCAGAATGCTTAAACATATCGGCCATGGTATATTGTTCAGGACGAATAATCATTCCTGCATTTCCAGCTGCAACATCTGTACCTTCTTTCCTCCAAGCATATTCACCCGTCAATAATGAATAACGTGAAGGAGTACTGGTAGCAGCCACAGCATGCATATTCGTAAAACGTAACCCTTCATCAGCCAGCTTGTTCACATTTGGCGTCTCCACATTTTTCGCGCCATAACATTGCAGATCACCATACCCCAAATCATCTGCATAAATGATAATGACATTGGGCAATAGGCGTTCAGTTACCTCATTCTTATTGCTATCTTCCACAGAAGCTCCACTAACCCAATTACAAACAAACGGAGAGAGTAGAGAGAATGTTAAATACTGTATTTTCATATCATTAATTATTATCAGTACTAATCACGTAAATTGGGATTTATATTCTGCTCTGACAAAGGAATAGGCCATTTATAATCTTGCGGATTGCGAAAATCACGACGTCCAACATACCAACGACAATTCCCTGTAGGATCTATTTCCTTAGTAGAGGAAGCATAAGTAGTAGAAGAAGGGTAAGGTGCTCCCCAAACTTCTCCAACTAAAACCTTGTCTGCAATTTCCCAACGCAATAAATCCCAATAACGTATTCCCTCATAGGCCAATTCTATTCTTCGTTCGTTACGGAGTCTTTCCCGTAAAATAGACGGATCTGTTTCTGTAATAGGAGGCATCTCTCCCCCGGCACGACCACGCACTTTGTTGATTGTAGCATCTAATATAGGCTTATCAATAACCTCTCCCCCTTCAATCAAACATTCCAGATAACCCAACAACACTTCCGCATAACGAATTATAGGTGTCACTGCGCTATAGCTTTGAATATCATTAATCGGATTCTCATCAAAATACTTCCGCCACATGAAACCTGTTTTTGATGCTTCTGACGAATAATCAAGTCGCTCTTTAGCAGAAGCTTCATAATCTGGACTCATGCGATACGTTGTACCCATAAAATCCGCACCATTATAAAACAAAGTATAGTCCAAACGAGGGTCACGGTTCTCTCCTAAATTATTTGGATTATAACGTGGGTCATCATAACTGAACGGAGTACCATCAACAAATTCATAAGATTCAAACAAGCCGGCAGAAGGATTGGAAAGACTCCATCCTCCATCTTTAGCTGGAAGCACTTGCTGAGGCATACCACAGCCAAAATAATTCTCCAAATAAGCAATATAGAAAATATTCTCTTTATTGCCAACCCCGGTACCTGGCCAGAATAATTCCGGATAACTCGTGTGGATATCATTGTCTCCATAATCTATGATTTCCTTATAAGCGGCAGCTCCACTCGCCCAATCTTTTTGAAGCATACATGTGCGGCCTAGAAAAGCCAAAGCAGCCTGTTTGCAGGCACGGCCCGTTTCACTTGAAGCAAGATCCTTAAAGCGTGGCAAATCTGCAGCAGCTTCTTTAAATTCAGTAGCACACCATGCCAATATTTCAGATTGTGTACTTCTTTTTACCGTATTGGCCTCCTCACCACTCAACACAGTGGTTACTAACGGTACATCCTTAAAATAACTTGCCAGATAATGATATTGAGTCGCACGCAAAAAACGAGCTTCAGCTATCATCCTTTTATTCTGGTCTGATTCTGGCATTTTTTGCATTCCTTCCAGAAAACGATTGCATTTACCAATGCGTGAATAAGCCGACGACCAATAATTCGCGATAAAAGAATTCGTGTTCAGCAACTGCCCACTGGATATCTTGTAAAAGTCATTATTTTCTCCCCTGCGATCAAACGCATTGTCTGTCAAATGTTCCATAAACAGCAACCCATGATAAGACCAGAAATCAGACACGCTATATTCCAAGCCATTAGTTATCTTTCCACGATAAAGAGCAGTCAAGGCAAGTTCTGCATTTTTTTCATCATTCCAAAAATTTTCTTCCGATAGGTCGGTCAGAGGCAATCTTTCCAAGTCACATGACGAGAAAGACAATGAAGCAAGCAAGGTAGCAAGCATCAAATATTTAGAACATTTCATAAGGCTTTAGAATTTTAATGTTAAACCAAAGGTGTAAGTAGACATAGTTGGATAATATTGTCCATCATTACTTGTATTCTCAGGATCCCAACCTTCACGATAGCTTTTAAATGTCAGTGGATTATCCAAACTTACATAAAAACGCATACCACTGGAACCAAACTTCCGAGTCACAGATTCAGGCAATGTATAGCCAAACTGGATATTACGGACTTTGACATAAGAAGCATTCAACACCCAATAATCCGAAGTTAAAGTATTATTGCTTCCCGCATTTGACATAACTTCCAAACGCGGATATTCAGGATAACGATTGTCTTGCTGTACATTCCAGCAATTTTCCATCTGCCAACGCTGTATATTGCCTTCCTGATAAAAAGCATATCCGGCATATACAGAAAGCGTACCTTTTACACCAGCAACTCCCTGTATTAACATACTAAAATCAAATCCTTTATATTCAGCACCCAAATTCAGGCCAAAAGTATATTTCGGAATACGTGATCCTAAGTATGTTCTGTCATCAGGCGTTACTTTTCCATCACCTGTAATGTCTACATAACGGATATCTCCAGCCTGTGAACCTTTGGCTATTTCAGTCTGATCATACCAATCGTTCACTTCTGCGTCCGTAAGAAACACACCATCTGTCTTATACCCATAAAACATCTCCATCGGATAGCCAATAAACAAATCGCTTCCATTACCTATCATACCATTATTTTGAGTTACATTTCCCATTCCCAATGTTAGAACTTTATTTTTAATGATAGAAAAATTACCATTAACATGATAATGGAAATCACCGATTGTATTTTGATGTCCTATCTCAAACTCCCATCCCTTGTTTTCCAATTCACCGGTATTAACCTCTGAGATGGCCAAACCAAAAATAGAAGAATAACTAGCCGCAGGCTTGTAAAGCACATCCGTTGTCTTTCGATGAAAATAAGTAGCATTCAAGGTCAGTTTATTATCAAAGAAACCCGTCTCAATACCAAAATCAGCCGTACGCGTCCGTTCCCATTTCAACGTCGGATCTACATAAGTCGTAACAGCTGCACCTTGGGTATATACGCCTCCAAACACATAATTCTGTGCCTCCCCCAAAGTATATACAGACTGGTAAGGATAATTACCGATATTATTATTTCCCAATATACCATAAGAAGCCTTTAGTTTCAAATTATTGAACCAGTCGGACACATTTCTCTCTTTCCAGAATTTTTCTTCAGACACACGCCATCCGGCAGCTACAGAAGGGAAAAAACCGAATTTTGTATTTGACGGGAACCTTGAAGAGCCGTCATATCTCATAGTCGTCTCAAAAAGATACCGCTGATCATAATTATAAGTCAAACGACCAAAAACAGACTGTATTGCCCAGTCATATCCACCTCCATCATTAGTTTGACCGTCAGCTCCACCTGCTCCCAGATACGGCACATCATCTGATGGAAAGTTATTACGGCTTCCACTTAATGTTCGTTGTCCTTCGTCTTCCCAAGTATAACCTAATAGTACCGACAAATTATGTCTCTTTGCAATAATAGTATTATAATCGGCTACGGCCTGAAATGTCTTATATACAGTACGCTCCATGGAATTAGTTAAAGACGAAGGACCTGTACTCTGCCCTCCGGCCAGCGGCATATCTGCCCGATAATTACGGATAGTGCTTAATGCATAGTTATATCCACCAATAGCTCTCAATGTAAGTCCTTTTATAGGTTTCCAAGTAAGCTCTATATTACCATTGAATTTATCAAAATCCTCACGGTAAAAAGAAGCACAATTCACCCACGCCACTGGGGTACCCTGTAATTTGGGTCCCGGACCGATTTCACCAGTTGATAAATAACTAGGTGTCAGTCCCGGATAACGGACAGCATTTGCTATAATACCTTTGAATCCCTCATTATCAAGTACTCCAGGAGTAGAAGGTTCATGCCTATCAGATGTCATTCCGCTAACTCTCACACTAAGTGACACATTTTTAGCAATTTCCGCATTCAGGTTTACTCTTGCATTGTAACGGTTATAATAATTATTATCCAGTAAACCATTCTGACGAAGATATCCAAGTGAAGCCATATACTGAAGTTTTCCAGAACCTCCATTCACACTTAATTCATGTTTAGTCTGCAAGGCATGTCCACCAAGCAATTCATCCAAATACATTTCATCAGCATAATTGTCCGGATCGGAACCATCACGATATTTCCGAATCATCTCTGGAGTGTAAGTTTCTGTTCCCATTGCCATATTATAGTACTCAGCATACTCATACGAATGGGCAAAATCAGGTAATTCCGTAGCCTGACTCATACCTATAGAACCATTGTAGGTAATATGTGTTTTGCCTGCCTTTCCTTCCTTTGTAGTTACGAGGATTACTCCATTTGCCGCACGGGAACCATAAATAGCAGCCGAAGCCGCATCCTTCAGCACTGAAATATTTTCTATTTCCGATGGAGTCAAATCACTAAGAGAACCAGGCATCCCATCAATCAGCACCAACGGATCAGGAGTAGCTCCGAAAGAGCCTACTCCACGTACACGAATTGTACCGGCATCTTGTCCCGGATTTCCACTTGTCTGTGTGATAGTTACTCCAGATAACTGGCCAGTCAACATATTGGAAACATCCGGAACCGCACGTGATTCTAAAGTTTCACTGTCTAATGTTGCAATAGAGCCTATCACATTCACCTTTTTCTGTGCTCCATAACCAATGACTACGACTTCATCCAACGTTTCAGAATCTTCTCTTAAACTAATAGCTATTTGTTTCCCTGAAAGCACTTGTACACTTTGGTTCTTGTACCCTACATACGAAATGTCTAGCATAGCTCCTTCGGGCACTTCCAACATAAAATTACCGTCAATGTCCGTAATCGTACCATTAGAAGTTCCTCGTTCCATGACTGTTGCACCAATAATCGGTTCGCCATTCACATCCCGAACAGATCCTTTTGTCTGCAACTTTTTGGACGAAACCACCCCATTCTCGGACTTTTTTATAATAATATTCTTATCTTTAATCTCATAAGTAATTCCTATTTGGCCAGCCAAGATTTGCCGAACCACATCATCTATATTTCCGTCTTGCACGGAAATGGAAATGTGTTTCTGCGTATCCACATCAACTGATGAAAACACAAACGAATACCCTGACGACTTCTTCAACTGTTCCATCGCCTCCTTTACCGTTACATTACCGGTTTTCAGTGTAATATTCTGAGAAAAGACCGATAAGTTCAGGCAAAGCGCTGCCGAGGCTACTAACATAGCCTTATTGAAATATCTCATAATTCTGTTGATTTTTAATTAAATAACTAAAAGTAAGAATTGTAAGAATCGAAGAATACCTATCTTTGCGGCATCTTTGATTCAAGTTTTTGCCCTATGCAGAAGACTTGCAAACCCGCAAGGAGGATGTGCCCGCATCTTCCTTGTTTTTTATGTCTTCGCCTTATGGACCCTGTCAGCCGGAAGATTCTATGTTCATGGTGTTTCTCTTTTTAAGGTTTGACAAATTAGTTAATAAAGGATGTATTTTTCATTTTCGTATCGATACTTCATACGATTGGTTGAAGCAATAGTTTCCAGTACTTCTTCTATGGTATTACCCATCACCTTGAAGCTACCGTAGAAACGACGGTTCTTCAGGCTGTCGGCTATCTCTATTCGTACATCGTAGCTACGCATCAGTTTCTTGGCAATGTCTTCCAATAATTCCTCGTCAAAGAACAGCTCATCATTTGTCCATAGCATGGAATTCTCTGCACGGGCTCTCGATTTCACCATTTCGCCCGTACGCTTGTTCAGCACCATTTTCTCATTAGGAGAAAGATATAAGTCTGACATGGATTTCAAACTATTATGCAAAGCAACCTTTCCCTCCAATAGACTCACCGTCACTTCTTCATCATCTGAGTAGTTCTTGAAATTGAACTTGGTACCCAATACACGCAAGTCTACTTCATGCGTATGTATTTCAAAAGGAAGGTCTTGATTATGAACTACCTCAAAATAACCTTCTCCTTCCAGACTGAGCTGACGGTTATCCATGCCAAATCCCTGAGAGTAGGTAATCTTGGAACCGGCATTCAGCCACACTAACGTACCATCCGGCAAATACAGCTTGGTACGTGCTCCCAGCGGAGCCTCTACCACCATATCCGAGAACGTCTGACGAAGTATTTCCTGTCCTCTCCAGTAACCGGCCAGCGGAAGCAGCACAATCAATATCACGGCTGCCACCCGGTAGAAGGTCTTCCATGAGAAACGGTACACCTTCGGCTCTTTCTTTCCGATTCGTCTCTGGAAACGGGCAAATGCTTCTTCCTTATCGAACACCTTATCTTTTGCAGGCACTCCCGATGAAAACCAGACTTCTATCTGATTACGGACATACATTCGGTTCTCGTCCGACTGCTGACTCCAGTTTTTCAATTCCTGAAAAACGTCTGCCGTCAGGCTACCAGAAAGGTATTCCGCAATCAACTGATCAATCCGTTCATTTTTCATTTCTTCGTGCTGCATAATTTGCTGTGTTTATAAGTAAGACAAAAAAGAGAAAAAAGAGGGTAGTCAAAAAAGAAGATTTTTTTCAATTTCCCAGAAAAATATACCACACGACCAGCTTCAGATAGCCTGACATGCGCTTCTGAAGAAAGGCCAATGCATTCTTTATGTGATACTTAACTGTATTGACAGAGATATTCAACTCGCGGGCTATTTCTTCGTATTTTTTTTGTTCAAAACGACTTTTTTTGAAAACCACGCGACATTCTTCCGGCAGAGCCTCGATACTGCGTTCGAGTTCTTCCTCCAGTTCCTGCTCCAACAGATAACCTAACGGATGTTTTTTCTCTATAAATAAGGTATCCAGAAATTCCGCATTCTCGGGAAGGGAAAAAGAAGAAAACTGCAATTCTTCACGGTGTGCAAGTGAATTCAGCTCATTCAAGCAACGATTACGAACCGATTTCATCAAATAGGCCCTCAAAGAATAAGTGATTTCCACCTCACTTCGATGTTCCCACAAATAAAAGATGGCATCATCTACCACTTCCTCCGACAAAGATGCGTCATGGAGAAACAAATCAGCGAAACGGCAAAGAGGGACATAGTGCCGATCGTAGATGCGTCTGAAAGCAGATTCATCTCCACATCGCAGTTCTTCTATCAGTTGTTTTTCTGTCATAGCTCGATTCATACTCAGCAAATTTAGAGATTTTCTGTCTATATCCACGGTTTTCCTCCATTATTTAATGTAAGGATATACCCAAGTAAAAGAAAAGCAGGCCTCATAATCTACAAAACCGGCAGAATTAACTCAAAATTCAGTAATATATTCCTCAAAACGCTTTGAAAAATTCTCTGTTTCACAGTGCAGGATTTGTATCCCACACTGTGAAATATGTATCCCACACTGTGGTTTTTGTATTTCACAGTGTGAAACAGAGAATTTGCCTTTGCAATTCCCAAAATATGAACCGACAAACAGATATTCCCTTCCTAATCCGGAAAAGAATAAATATTTATCGTTTTTCGATAAAATATTTCTGTTTTTCTTTTGCAGTTCAAAAATAATATCTACATTTGCATATCGAAAAACGATAAATATTTATCGAATACAAACGCAAACAAACACTATTATTTACACACAAACACGTACAATTATGAAAAAGACATTCACAAAAAAGACACTGGCAGCAGGAATCGCTGCTGCATTGATGACATTGACAGCCACAAATGTAAACGCAAAAGAAACCTTCATTTACGGACAGAACCAGCAAAGCCTGATTGTTTCCACCTTGAATGAGGACGGCAAAACACTTACTCCCAAATGGAAGTACGAATACCAGTACGACACGTTGGGAACCATGACCGAGAAAAAAGCTTACCGCTGGGATGCAGAACAAATGACCTGGACACCAGCTTATCTGCTGACCTGGAGAACTGAGGGGCCAGCCCTTCAGAAGCTTTCTGAAAACAAATAAACTAACCATTTAAAAACGCACACATTATGGGACGCACTATCAAATTATTACTGTATTTCTTCGCTTACCAATTAGCTTTCATGGGAGTAGCCATCTGTGGATATATGTTGTATCAAGGCAGTTATGAGGTTCCACAGACACCCGACAGCCTGTATACAAACCTTATCATGCTGGCACAAATCCTCTCCACCGCGGCAGTAGGTATCCATCTGTTAGTGGGGAAATATGTGGGACTGGACCAGAAGACTTGGGGGTATCACAACTCACCTAAACTGTTAGCTACCTCAGTGGTATTCATTTCAGCAATGAGTTTATGGACCAACTACTTCAATGAGCTGGCCGACTTACCTAACAACATGCAGGAGGCGTTCGAAATGATAATGCGTAACCCACTGGGCATCATTGCCGTGGTCATCATGGCTCCTATCGTAGAGGAACTGCTATTCCGTGGAGCCATTCAGGGACATTTACTTCGCAAATGGAAACATCCGGCAGGAGCCATCGTACTTTCGTCATTGATTTTCGGAGTAGTGCATGGCAACTGGGTACAGGCCCCGTTTGCCTTCGTGACCGGATTGGCACTGGGATGGATGTATTATCGCACAGGCAGTCTGTTGCCCGGCATTCTGATGCACTTTGTCAATAACAGCGCAGCCGTGATTTCTTTCTTATCGGCAGACGACCCGAATGCCACCATGGTTTCTACTTACGGACAAACGGGAGCAGCTCTTATGGCAGCTGCGGGAATGGTTCTTACCATCATCTGCGTACTATTCATTCAAAAGAAACTGGTTCCGCAACCGGCTGTATGGCATCAGCCTGCTCAGGCAGAAACAATCGAAATAGAGAACAATACACTATCTTCACAAACACATTCACACAATGAAAACATTTAAAATCATTGGATTAATAGCCCTATTAATCGTACTCTTTGAGTTCATAGATGGCTTTAATGACGGCTGGAGCGATGTAGATAAACTGGCTCCCATCAGTATAGAGTCGGCAGATCCAGCTTTTGACAAGGTAACTGCAACCACCTTCGATGTATTGCCCGATTCAGCCATACAAACAGCCAACTCGCAAACCGGCACAAATGTTCCCACCGGATTTATGCAATGCCATTCGTACATCGTACCCAGCGGACTGTCAAATTTCACTTATATACTGCTTGGTCTCACAGGGCTGGTATCCTTTTATGGACTTTACAACCTCATCCGTCTGTTTATCTCTATCATCCGCAAAGAGGTCTTTACATCCATCAATATCCGACGGATACGGTGGGGAGTTTATCCTCCTATTGCCTATCACTTGGTTAAGTATTTACTTAACTGGAGTGAAACACGTGATGCCATGGCACAACTTACCATTCCGGGGTACACCATCCAGCCCGCATCTCCTTTTGAGTTCAGTTGGATAGGTATATTGTTACTGATACTTCTCACGGAAGTATTTGTAGTAGCGGTAAAACTGAAACAAGAAAATGATTTGACCATTTAAAATCTTCACCTGCGTTATGAAAAAGAGACTGAATATATTCTGTGTATGCATGATTGCTGCTTTCCTGTTGTCCGTTTCCGGAAATGTATACTTAATTATAGAAATGTTTGTAAACGGAGTAGAGGTAGGCATGAAAGCTGCACAAGGAGAAATCACTGAGATACCTCAATATAAAATGGTACACGTCTTGCCTACTGACATGATTGAAACGACCGGAACAGTCACCAACTTGAAAGACGGCAGACAACTGGCTGTCAAACCGATTACGGCTCTTGTGGAATGCCCCTATTCCCATTCCAGCCATGGCTTTGAAGTGTTGCAAGGACTCATCGGCTTTATTGTCATTATCGGATTTGTCTATGCAACTGTCTATTTCGCCAAACTGATGATACACATCAACCGGAATATCGTGTTCGACTGGAGCAACGTAAAACACCTGCGCCGCGTAGGATGGAGCCTGACAGGAATGTGTGCGCTTTCTTTTATTAGTGTCTGGATTTCAAACCACCAGCTTGCACAATGCATTGAACTGGCAGGAAGTAAATTGAATATATTAATTGCCTTCTCTGATTCCACACTGATTTTAGGCTTTATCGCCCTCTTAGCCTCAGAAGTGTTTGCCATCGGCTTACGGTTGAAAGAAGAGAATGAATTAACCATTTAAATTTGAATGGAAAGATGAAAACTATTAATACTAAATGGAAAGCTGCAATCGGTATCATTCTGACCATGATACTTACCTTGATGCTGCTGACCATCATTTACTGGTTGTTCATCGAGCAACAGATAGAGACACGTTCCCACCGCGTGTTAGTCATGATGGGTATGATTTATGGTGGAATGTACCTGCACCATATATTGATAAAGCGCTATACTTGCTGGTGGAAGGTATTGACTGAAAAAGAAGAAAACTAAACTGAATAATTTATGCCGATTATCGTAAATCTAGATGTGATGATGGCGAAACGAAAGATTTCGCTGGGAGAACTTGCTGAAAGGATTGACCTTACGCCGGCAAATCTCTCTATTTTAAAAACAGGAAAAGCCAAAGCCATACGCTTCTCCACTCTGGAAGCTATCTGCAAAGAACTGGACTGCCAGCCGGGAGATATTCTGGAATACAGAGTGGAAGAATGACTCTAATATGCAACAAAAATGCACCTATTCGAGATAAAAGCTCTCGGATAGATGCATTTAAATTACCATTCAAATAATTTGCTTCTTGATAATAAGCAGGCTCCTATAACTCCAGCTTTAGCTTGTAACTTAGACAATACAACAGCCGAGTCTTTGCTTACTAAATTTAAAGAATACTTACGTATAGCAGTCTTTATAGGTTGCAAAATGTAATCCTCTGTCAAAGCCAAAGTTCCTCCAATTACAACTAATTCCGGATTAAACAAATTTATCAACCCGGCGAGATAGCGACCTAACTTACGGCCTATCTCCTCAACCAGTTCAATACACAGAATATCTTCCTTGTTGGTCGCATCTACGATTTCTTCTAATGTGACAGACGTTTCTTCTGTAAGAATCCTTTTTGAAAGAATAGAACTTTGCCCACTTTTCACTTTCTCACAAAGAATCCGATGTAAGGCTGAGCCTGAAACTTCTGTTTCCAGACAGCCTTTTTTTCCGCAACGACACATTATCTCGTTATCAAACACACTAAAATGACCAAATTCACCTGAAAAACCGGAACGGCCTGTATAGATTTTCCCATCAATAATAAAAGCAGAACCTAAGCCCCAGCTAATATTGATAAAGACAATATCTTTTTCTCCTTTCACAGCACCTTTCAATAATTCTCCGTAAGCCATTGCACGAGTATCATTATCAATACTTACAGGAATCCCTATTCTTTCACCCAGAATCTCTGCCAAAGGACGTTCTTCAAAATTAAACATACTGAAACTATATCCTTCTTCAGGATTTACCCGACCTGAAATATTTACCCCAACCTGAAGAATTCTCTCTTTGACAGTTTTATGCTTATCAATAAAATTACAAATATGCTGAGTCAGCTCTTCCAGACTTTCTAATGTATTGGATAATCGACATTCAGCTCCCATCTGAATATCAACCATATCGCCCGTGAAATTCATCAGACCGATGTTCAAACAAGAAGCTTTGATATCGACTCCTACCATATAGGCAGAATCTGGATTCAAGCCATAAAGATTAGGAGGCCTACCTTCACTTGTCTCCTGTTTCCCATAATTAATAATATACCCTTCCTCTACCAGCTCCATTACAAATTTAGTCACTGTAGGGATACTCAAATCTATATCCTTTGCCAGATCGGGAATAGTAGATGAATGGTTATGCATCAGATAAGTAATGATACGCTTCTGGGTAAGCATATTTTTTGTTCCATTTCCTAATCCTTCAATTAATCTTTGTACCATAGTCACAGCATTTAGGGTTAAACCTATAGTAATCAATACTCTGAGATATTAATATTTTCTCTAATTTCCACAGTTTCTATTAATAAATTATTATATTTAAGGCTTTTAAATTTAGAAATCCCTTATTGACTTTTACCTAATAATAAGACTGCTAAAATAATAAAATTAATAATACCAAACAATAAAACAAAGTATTAATTATATCGAGATGCTCTCAAAAAATCTTTCATTAAATAGCCATTGTTTTAAATATTATGCTTATTTTAGCATACATGAGTTTCTACAACCTTAACCTGATAAAAACATCGTTATGAAAAAATTATTTTTGATTTTAGGCATACTAATTGCCCAATGCACAATAAATATGGCACAAGTTCCTACGCTGCTTCCTGATTACCCTATTACAAAAGGCGTATCTGCACCTTTCGCCGGCTTTATAAAAAACTGGCTAATTGTGGGGGGAGGTTGTAACTTCCCAACGACTCCTGCAGCTGAAGGAGGGAAAAAAGCCTATTATAATCAATGTTATGCATTGGATATTCATGCCACATCTCCTCATTGGAAAAAAATCTCTGATCTTCCCTATCTTGTTGCTTATGGTTGCAGTGTGGAAACTCCCCAAGGACTGGTCTGCATTGGGGGAATGAATGCAGATTCTTGTCTTACCAGCGTATTTCGAATTCAAAAAGATTCTTCTTCTGAGAACTTTCTAATTTACCAACTTCCTTCTCTTCCTGAAACAATAGACAACGCCTCAGCCACAATGTTGAATGAATGTATCTACATCACAGGAGGGAACCAACAGTTACAACAAAACGTATTATACAAACTGGATTTAAAAACATGTGACAAATGGCAAAAACTATCTTCTTTCCCTGGTCCTCAACGAGTACAACCCATTCTGGTCAATGATGGGAAAAAACTTTATTTAATTGGAGGTTTTCAAGCCCCATCAGATTCTTCTGCCAGTATCCTTTCACATGACATATTATGTTATATTCCCAAAATCGACAAATGGGAATATGATTCTCACATACCTTATCAGGAAAACAAAGAAAAACGCTGTATGGCAGGAGGTAGCGGTATACAGACAGACACACAACTTATCCTAACAGGAGGAGTTAATTATCGCATCTTCAAAAATGCACTAGATGGAAAAGCTGGAAAAGATTATTTAACCCACGCTCCCTCTTGGTACAAATTTAATGATGATATTCTTTTTTATGACTTTATCCATAAAACATGGACTATAAAGACAAATATTTCAGGTATGGCACGTGCAGGAGGCATTCTTCTGCATCATAATGATTATTTATACATGATCTGTGGAGAAATAAAACCAGGCATACGCACACCAAAAATTACAGTTTATCCTCTAAAAGAAGAAGAATAATTTCAAAATAAGCATATAAAACCTTGTAATATAAAAATTATATCCTTATTTTTGTAGCTATTAAATAAATTAATTTATTAAATACAATATTATGGAAAAGATTATTGGCTTAATTGATGCCCCGTTTACCCCGTTTTTTGAAAATGGTGAAGTAAATTACGAACCCATTGCTGCTTATGCAAAAATGTTAGCAAAAAATGGACTGAAAGGTGTGTTTATCAACGGTTCATCTGGTGAAGGCTACATGCTGACCGAAGAAGAACGTATGAAACTGGCAGAAGAATGGGTGAAAGCTGCTCCCGAAGGTTTCAAGGTAATTGTACACGTAGGAAGCTGCTGTGTAAAAGCAAGCAAAATGCTGGCCGAACATGCTCAGAAGATTGGTGCATGGGGTATCGGTGCCATGGCTCCTCCATTCCCGAAAATTGGTCGCATTGAAGAGCTGGTGAAATATTGTGAAGAAATTGCCGCTGATTATCGTGCCTATGTGCATTTTAAGAATGAGCAGCAGA
>OHAI01001116.1_pt1 | contig 21108 bp, 17 predicted proteins | sample 1577091 | NCBI WGS metagenome assembly OHAI01 (sample SAMEA3541548, study PRJEB24748) | human gut metagenome | biome: human gut; feature: human-associated habitat; material: faeces | place: China | collected 2012
CCTTTCCCCCGCGGGGGCTGCGCGCCCCTGCCGCCGGAGCGGGGCGCGCCCGGCTTGGCGGACGTTCCGGACCGGCCGGGTTTGCCGGATTTGGCGGACTTTCCGGCCCTGCCGCTCTGTGCGGCGCGGGCGGACGCGGGCTTTTTGCCGCCGCCGTAGACCTTGCCGTATTTGCGCTGGGGCGGCTGGGGTTCGGCGGGTCTGGCGGGTCTGGCTGGTTTGCGCCGGTCGGTCATCGGGCGGACGAGACAGTCTTTGCCGAAGCCGATCAGATCCTCGCGCCCGGCCTCGTGCAGCGCCTGAATGACGAGCCGGCGCTTGTCCGGCCGGCGCCACTGCAGCAGCGCGCGCTGCATGTCCTTTTCATGCGGCGTCTTGGCGACGTAGACCGGCTGCATCGTGCGCGGATCGATGCCGGTGTGGTACATGCATGTGCTGATCGTGCCGGGGGTGGGGTAAAAATCCTGCACCTGCTCGGGCTGGCGGCCGCGGCGGTTGAGATACTCCGCGAGGGCCACGGCGTCGGCGAGCGTGCTGCCGGGGTGCGAGCTCATGAGGTACGGCACGACGTACTGTTCCTTATCATACCTGTGGTTGAGCTGGCGGTATTCGTCCATGAAGCGCTCGTACGTGCCAATGTGGGGCTTGCCCATATAGTCGAGCACGGAGTCGATGCAGTGCTCGGGCGCGACCTTGAGCTGGCCGGAGATGTGGTAGCGCACGAGCTCACGGAAGAACGCGTCGTTATCGTCGCAGAGCATGTAGTCATAGCGGATGCCGCTGCGCACGAACACCTTCTTCACGCCGGGGATCTGGCGCAGCTTGCGCAGCAGGGCGAGATAGTCCGAGTGGTCGGCGTCGATATTCGGGCACGGCGTCGGCGCGAGGCACAGCCGGTTCGGGCACATGCCGCGCTCCAGCTGCTGGCGGCACGACGGGTGGCGGAAGTTTGCCGACGGGCCGCCGACATCGGATACGTACCCCTTCCAGAGCGGGTGGTGCGTCATGGCCTCGACCTCGCGGATGACGCTCGCGTGGCTGCGGCTCGTGATCATGCGGCCCTGGTGGAACGCCAGTGCGCAGAAACTGCACCCGCCGAAGCAGCCGCGGTTGTGGATCACGCTAAAGCGCACCTCCTCGATCGCGGGCACGCCGCCAAGCGGCTCGTACATGGGGTGCCACTCTCGGGTATAGGGCAGCTCGGCCACGCGGTCGAGCTCCTTCGTGTCGAGCGGCATGGCGGGCGGGTTGATGATCAGATAGCGCCCCTCGCACGGCTGGATCATGGCGCGGCCGCGGATGGGGTCGTGCTCGGCGTATTCGGTGCGCGTGGCCTCGGCATAGAGGCGCTTATCGTCGCGCACGTCCTCGAACGACGGGAGCGTGATGTGGTCAAATTTGCACACGGAGGGGTCACGTGTGATGTAGCCCGTGCCGGGGATGTCCGTCATCGTGCGCACAGACTGTTTTTTCTTCAGGCGGTGGGCGATCTCGATCGTCGCTGCCTCGCCCATGCCGTAGACCAGCAGGTCGGCCGGGGCGTCGAAGAGGATGGCGCGGCGGACAGAATCGTCCCAGTAGTCGTAGTGTGCGAAGCGGCGCAGGCTCGCCTCGAGTGAGCCGAGGATGATCGGCATGTCGGGGCCGAAGGCCTCGCGCGCGCGGTTGCAGTAGACGATGGCCGCGCGGTCGGGCCGGCAGCCGGAGCGCTTGCCGGGGGAGTAAAAATCCTCGCTGCGGCGGCGCTTGGCCGCCGTGTAGTGCGCGACCATGGAGTCGAGATTGCCCGCGCCGATGAACACGCCCAGCCGCGGCCGGCCCATGGCGCGGAAGGCCTCCGCGTCGTGCCAGTCCGGCTGCGCGAGCACGGCCACGCGCAGGCCCTCGGCCTCGAGCACGCGGCTGATGACCGCTGTGCCGAAGCTCGGATGATCGACATATGCGTCGCCGCCGACGACGAGCGCATCGTACCACCACCAGCCGCGCTCGTGCATCTCCTCGGCGGAGACGGGCAGAAAATCACACCGTTCCATGCGTCACCGTCCTGTGGATGAGCCGGCCCATGAGCAGCAGGTGCGCGCGCACGCCGGGGTCGCGCCCGATCTGCACGAAGCCGCTGCGTTGGTAGAACGTGATGGCCCGGGCATTGTTTTCCGACACGTGCAGGCGCACGGCCGCACGGTCGTGATTCTCATAAAACCAGAACGCGTAGCCCAGCAGCTGGATCGCCCAGCCGCGGCCGCGGTACTCCGGCAGCATATACAGCAGGCTGATCCAGCCGCAGCCGGACTGCTCGTCGCGCGCGGGGTCGAGCTCGACGAGGCCGACGACGCGGTCCCCGCTCAGGACGCGCACGACGGAGCCGGGATGCTCCTGCGCGTGCCGGGCGGCGCTGCGGGCATAGAGCTCGGGCACGAAACCCTCGTCCGTCTCGTGCACGTTGCGCCAGGCGTCCCGGTAGCACTGGAGGTAAAACGCCTCGTCGCGCGGGAAGCGCAGCGGCTCATAGCGCAGATCCTCCGCGCCGCTGCCGCTGCCGCGCCACCAGGTCTGGCGGCCGAATGTGCTCAGTGCGGGCGGAAGGTGGCGGTTGTCGTTATAATACTCCACGGTCGTGCGCTCGCCGTCGACGAGCAGCAGGCTCACGGACGTGTTGTCGCCGTAGGGCAGGGTGGCCATCTCGCTGTTCGGGATGCCCAGCACCGTGCACAGATAGGCGCGGATGGCCATGCCGTGGCTCACGAGGACGATCGTCTGCCCGTCGTGCCGCGCGGCGAGATCCTCTATGGCGCGCTTCATGCGCTTTTGCACGTCGCGGAGCGGCTCGCAGCCGGGCACGGACCAGCGGTCGGGGTCGGTGTTGAAATAGCGCATCTGCTCCGGAAAATCGTGCTCGATATCGCCCCAGGCGCGGCCCTCCCACACGCCCATGCAGATCTCCGTCAGGCGCGGCGTGACCACGGCCGGAATGTCATGATAGCGCGTGATCGCCTCGGCCGTCGCGCGCGCGCGCGACAGGTCGCTGCAGTAGAGCGCGTCGATATGCTCGCGGCGGAACCGCTGCGCGAGCGCGTCGATCTGCTGCAGGCCGAGCGGGGTGATGCTCCCGTCCCAGTGCCCCTGGATGCGGCGGTAGAGGTTGCCCTCCGCTTCCGCGTGCCGGATCAGATAAATTTTCGTCATTGCGGGCCTCCAAAACTTGACCATAGTGGAATCATACAGTATAATAATTTGAATCCGCGCTTTGATTTCGCGCGGGAATGCATAAGTGCCTGTACGAGCGCATTATACCGTGTTTTTGCGGCGCGCACAAGTGCTTTGGAGGGTAAAGTGAAAGTAATCCACGTGATCAGCGGAGGCGATACCGGAGGCGCCCGGACGCATGTTTACTCCGTGTTGAAATATCTCAATCAGATCATCGACGTGCAGCTCGTGTGCTTCCGCGCCGGCGATTTTGCCGACGGTGCGGCCGCGCTCGGTATCCCGACGATGGTGCTCGGCAAGGGCTTTTTGGCAAACCTCAGGGCGCTCAGGCGGATCATCCGCGACGGGGAGTATGATCTCGTGCACTGCCACGGCGCGCTCGCAAACGTTACCGGAGCGCTGCTGCGCCGGCATTTGCATGTGCCGGTCATCAGCACTGTGCACAGCGACTACCGGCTCGATTATCTTGGCCGGCCGTTCGCCCGCGCCGTCTACGGCACGCTCAACACCTGGGCGCTGCACCGGCTCGATTACCGCGTGTGCGTGTCCGACCCCATCCGCCAGCGGCTCATCGACCGCGGCTTTGAGCCGAACCGGCTCTTTTCCATCTACAACGGGCTCGATTTTTCCCACGTCGTGCCCAAGACCGACCGCGCGGCGTATTTCGCGCAGTTCGGCTATACCGTTCATGAGGACGACATCATCGTGGGCATTGCCGCCCGGCTCGACCCCGTGAAGGATATCCCGACGCTCCTGCGCGCGGTGGCGCTGGCGCAAAAGGCCTGTCCGCAGCTGCGCCTCGCCATCGCGGGCGACGGCATGGAGCGCAAAAAGCTCGAGGCGCTTGCCAGAGAGCTTGAGATCACCGACAGCGTGTTCTTCCTCGGCTGGGTGGACGATCTTGACAGCTTTTACGGCGCGCTCGATATCAACGCGCTCTCGTCGTTGTCGGAGACGTTTCCCTACGCGCTGACGGAGGGCGCGCGCGCGCATCTGGCCACCGTTGCCTCGAACGTCGGCGGCGTGCCGGTCATCATCGAGCACGGCGTGACCGGTCTGCTGTTTGAGCCGGGCGACGTGCGGATGTTCGCGGCCTACCTCGCGCGCTGCGCGCTCGATTCCGACTACCGCCATACGCTGGGCGAGGCGCTCTATCGGCGTGGCAAGGCCGACTTCTCCGAGGAGGACACCGGTCTGCGCCAGCTGGAAATTTACAACGCGGTCTTCCGCATGGAGCGCAACCTGCGCGACGGTGTACGCGACGGCGTGCTCATCTGCGGCGCCTACGGCTTCGGCAACACCGGCGACGATGCCATTTTGCAGGCCATCATCGGCGAGATGCGCCGCATCGACCCGCACATGCCCGTGACCGTGCTCTCCCGCCGGCCGCAGGACACGCGCAGCGCCTGCGGCGTCAACGCCTGCCACCGGTTTCATCTTTTTGCCATCCGGCGCATCCTGCGCCGCAGCCAGCTGTTTATCAGCGGCGGCGGCAGCCTCATGCAGGACGTCACGAGCCGGCTGAGCTTATGGTATTATCTCGGCACGATCCGCATGGCGCACCGCTGCGGCTGCAAGGTGCAGATGTACGGCTGCGGCATCGGCCCGATCGTTTATGAGCGCGACCGGCAGCTCGCCGCGCGCATCATCAACGACTGCGTCGACAAGATCACGCTCCGTGAGCCGGACAGCCGCGAGACGCTCAGCGATTTCGGCGTCACGGACCCGGAGGTCATCCTCGCGTCTGACCCCGCGCTCACGCTGCCGGCCGCCGGACGCAGCCGCATCGACCGCATCCTGCGCGAGCACGATATGGACCCGGACGGCAAGTACATCGGCTTCGTGCTGCGCAAGTGGCCCGGCATTGAGGAAAAGGCCACCGTGTTCGCCGCCGGCGCTGTGTACGCCTACCTGAAATACGGCCTGACGCCGGTGTTCCTCAGCATCAATTTCCGCACCGACGGCGAGGCCAGCCGGCTCGTCACGGAGCATTTGAGCATCCCGTATTATATGATCGACGAGCAGATGTCCACCGGCGAGGTCATCGGCGTGCTCTCGCGCATGACGACGGTCGTGTCCATGCGGCTGCACGGACTGATCTTTGCCGCCGGACAGGGCGTGCCGCTCATCGGCGTTGCCTATGACCCGAAGGTCACGGCGTTTCTCGACTATGTCGAGCAGAATAACTATATGCAGTTCGAGGCGCTCAACGAGAAGGACCTGTCCGACCTGATCGATTCGGCCGTCGCGCTCGCCGGCAGAGGCGAGGAGCTGCGCCGCCGCACCGAGCTGCTCAACCGTCAGGAGGACAATAACCGCGCCACGGCCGCACGGCTGCTTGGGAAGGAGTAAACGAGCAAAATGATCCGCAGTGCTGTTCTGGTTTCCGGCAAGGGAACAAAATTGCAAAGTCTGCTGGACTCCGTGTTCTTCGGCGAGATCCCGGAGCTGCAGCTCGTCGCCGTCATCTCGTCCGACGCCAATGCCTACGCGCTCAAGCGCGCGCGCAACGCCGGCATCGAGACCGTAGTCGTCGAGCCGGCCATGTTCCCGAACGACACGTCGTACGACATGGCCATCCGCAACAAGCTTAAGGACATGGACATCGAGCTCGTCATCAACGCGGGGTTTTATCCCGGCGTCGGCCGCGAGACGGCCAGGAGCTTCCACAACAAGGTCATCGCGGTGCAGCCGTCGCTCATCCCGGCGTTTGAGACGCTGCGCGGCGACGCGGTGCATGAGGCGGTGCTCGCCCGCGGCCTGAAGGTCACGGGGGCGACGGCGTACCTCGTGGACGAGAACGGCGGCGTCGGCCCGGTGCTGCTGCAAAAGGCCGTGCCCGTGCTTGAGGACGACGATCTCACGACGCTCAAGCGCCGCGTGCTCACTGACGCGGAGTGGAAGCTGCTGCCTGAGGCGGTCAAGCGCTTCTGCGCCGGGAAGATCCGCCTGCACGGCGGTCGCGCGCAGCTGCTCGAGTGAAAAGATAAATCGATATGAAGCGAAAACAGCCCCGGACCGTAATTGGCTCGGGGCTGTAAAACTGTTGGAACCTGCGCGCAAGTGCAAAGCGGACAGAGCAGCGGGGGAGCTCAAGGGGGCAAGGCCCGCCTCGAATCCGATTTTGCTGTCCGTCTGTTAAAAAGTTCAGCACGGACTTTTTAACGGACGGACATCCCCGGACCATTTCGGCCCGGGGATGCTTTTGTTTTTCGTGGTCAGCCGGCCATGAGGTGCACGCGGATGATGCCCTCGGCCGCTTTGAGCGCCGCCATGAACGCCTCCATCGTCGTCTGCATGTTCTCGGTCGCGGCCGTGATCGTCACCGGGGCGACGCCGCTCGTCGGAATGCTCTGGTTGATGGTGAGTATATTTGCGCCGTTTTCGGCAAAAATAGCAAGGACGGACGACAGCACGCCCTGCCGGTCGAGCAGCTCGAGGTTGAACGTCACAAGATGGCCGCGCGACATGTCCTGAAACGGGGACACGAAGTCCTTGTATTTATAAAACGCGCTGCGGCTGATGTCCACGCGCGCCACGGCGTCCGCCACCGTGCGCACTTGGCCGGTCTCGAGCAGCTCCTTGGCCTCGATCACCTTGGCAAAGATCTCGGGCAGGACGCTCGCCTCCACGAGATAGTATTTCGGTTTGCTGCCTGCGGCCATAAACAGCCCCTCCTTTGTTCGCGTGCTGCGGGCAAATGTTTTTCGGTACGACACAGTGTAACACATTCCGCGCGGCAGTGCAAGGATTATTCGGAAGGAGCCGATGAATTTTGGGTGGATTTCTCGCGTGCATCCTCGCCGGGGCGGCGATGAGCATTCAGGGCGTGATGAACACGCGCCTGAGCGAACACATCGGTACGATGGAGACCAATGCCTTCATGCAGTGCGTGGCGGCGGTGCTGTCGCTGCTGGTGCTGGTGTTCTGGCGCACGGGCAGCTTTGCCGCGCTGGGCGCCGCGCCGAAATACTGTTGGTTTGGCGGTGTGCTGGCGCTGGCCATCACGGTCACGGTCATGCTCGGCATGGGCAGGCTCGGCCCGACGCTCGCCGTGGCGACGATCCTCATCGCGCAGCTGGCCACGGCTGCGGCCATCGACGCCTTCGGCATCATGGGCACGGAAAAGCTCGCCTTCGGCTGGAGCAAGTGGGCGGGGCTCGCGCTGATGACGGGCGGCGTGCTGCTCTTTAAAATGAAATAAAATGAAATGAGGCGGCGAGCCATGCTCGCCGCCTCATGTTTTGCTTTTCTTACAGGCCGATGCTCGCCAGCAGGTCCGCGATGCCGGAGGACTTGATGAGGGCGAAGATCGCACCGATGTCGTAGTGCTCATACGCCGCTTCCCAGATGCGGTCGGGGCTGCCGCCGGTCGCAAGACCGACGCCAAGCACGATCTCGCCGACGATCAGGATGCACAGCGCGATGATGAGAATGGTTTTCCAGGCTTTTTTCATGCGGCGATCTCCTTTCTGCACCAGCGCTTACCCAGGCGCACAAGCAGCCGGACCCAGCCGATGACCATGCGGATGAACAGCCAGATGGCCAGCCAGATCACGACCAGCGCGATGGCGATCACGGCGGCGCCGCCGCCGAGCAGGATGAGCATATCCGCCACCATGGGCAGGCCGATGAAGGCCGTTGCGATCAGGCCCACACCGCCGGCGCCGCACGCGACGCCGATGGCCAGCACGGCCAGATCCAGCACCAGCAGCACGGCCAGCACCGGCACGCCGATCACGATCGCGCCGAGCGTGTAGAGAACAGCCAGAAAGACGTTCGTCTTGTAGGCCGGCTCGTCCTCGTAATAGGCCTCGTCATAATACCCTTCCTCGCCGTCGGTGGCGTAGTTCGGGTCATCATAATCGCCTTCGGGCTGCTGCTCGTCGTAGTAGCCGTCGTCGTCGGCAGGCTGCTCGTCGTAGTAGCCGTCGTCCGTGGGCTGTTCGTCATAGTAGCCGTCGTCGGCGGGCTGCTCGTCATAGTAGCCTTCATCGGGCTGCTCGTCAAACGAGAACTGACCGTCGAGCACGGGCGCGGCGGCCGGCTCCTCCGGGATGCCCTGAAACGACATCGCCGAGGCGGGAGTCTGCGCGGCGGTTGCAGCGGCAGGGCGGTACTGCTCGGCACGCGGGCGCGGCTGGGGCGCACGCTTGGGCTGCACCTGCTCGGGCGCGACTACGGGCGCGGCGGCCGGCGTGATCTTGCCGCTGTCGGCGTAGCGGATGAGGGCGACGGCCACCTTCGTCGGGTTGCCGATCTCCTGAATGAGGCGCTCCTCATCGGGCGCGTTGTCAAACATGTTCTCCATCTGCGCGATGAGCGCCTGACGGGTATTGTCGTCGGTAATCAGGCCAAGCAGGCTGCTGATTTCCGCCATGTAACTCTGTCTGTTGATAGATGGTCACCTCCAAGGGGTTCAATTGCATCTTGAAATAGCATCTCTAATTTACATATTATATTGCACGAATGGTGTGCGGTCAAGCCCGAAATGCACTTTTCGGCCGCGATCCGGCCCTTGACAGGCGCTCTGCGGCGGGGTATCCTGAGGAAAAAGGACCGGTTTTCCGAAAAACCGGAAAGGAGTGGAACGCATGGAACAAGAGCGCCCCTACACCGAAACGGAACCCGAAACCGCGGCCGAAACCGTCGAAATGGAACCCGAAACCGTGGCCGAAACCGTCGAAACGGCGGCCGAAACGCCCGAGACCCCGGCCGAGGCGGCCGCGCCGAAAAAGCCGCGCGAATCGTTTTTCCGCCGCCAGCGCCGCGAGCTTTCAGATGCCTGGCGCGAGATCTACTGCAACAGCCGCGCGCGGCGCATCCGCACGTGGCAGATCGCGGTGTTCGCACTGCTGATCGTGGAGGTGACGGTCATGGCCGTCGCGCTCAACCCGGTCTACTGGATCGGCACCGGCCTGCTCGTGTTCTGGTGCGTGGGCCAGCTGTTTGACCGCCGGCCGGCGCGGCACTCCGTCGCCGCGGTCGTGATGTACTTTCTCATCGCCGTCATGATCGGAATTTTCGCGGTGCAGGAGCTGCTTGGCGCTTGACAAGCGGCGGCGGATTCTATACACTATATAAGTTACCCAATACATTATGAATACGCCCGCGCGGGATCTCTGCGCGGCATACAGAGGAGTGTTGCGCTTATGGCCAAAGAAAAGAAGGTCGAGCAGATCACCGATATGGAAGTCGACTTCGCCCAGTGGTTCACCGACGTGTGCATCAAGGCGGAGCTCGTGGACTATTCCGATGTCAAGGGCCTGTTCATCATGCGCCCGTATGGCTACGCCATCTGGGAGAACATCCAGAAGATACTCGACGGCAAGTTCAAGGCGACCGGCCACCAGAACGTGGCCATGCCGATGCTGATCCCCGAGAGCCTGCTGCAGAAGGAGAAGGATCACGTCGAGGGCTTCGCGCCCGAGTGCGCGTGGGTCACGATGGGCGGCAGCGAGGAGCTGCCGGAGCGCCTGTGCGTGCGCCCGACGTCTGAGACGCTCTTCTGCCAGCACTGGAGCCACATCGTGCACAGCTGGCGCGACCTGCCGTGCCTGTATAACCAGTGGTGCAGCGTCATGCGCTGGGAAAAGACCACCCGTCCGTTCCTGCGCGGGCGTGAGTTCCTCTGGCAGGAGGGCCACACTCTGCACGCCACTGAGGCCGAGGCCCGCAAGGAGACGCTGCAGATGCTCGAAATTTATGCCGAGACCTGCGAGCAGGAGCTGGCCATGCCCGTCATCCGCGGCAACAAGACCGACAAGGAGAAGTTCGCCGGCGCCGAGAACACCTACACCATCGAGTGCATGATGCACGACCACAAGGCGCTCCAGTCCGGCACGAGCCACTACTTCGGCGACGGGTTCGCCCGCGCGTTCGACATCACCTACACCGACAAGAACAACCAGCAGGTCTACCCGCACCAGACCTCGTGGGGCCTGTCCACGCGCGTCATCGGCGGCCTCATCATGACCCACGGCGACAACAGCGGCCTCGTCCTGCCGCCGCACATCGCGCCGATCCAGGTCATCGTGCTGCCCATCGCGGCGCACAAGCCCGGCGTGACCGAGAAGGCCGAGGAGCTCGTCGCGCGCCTGAAGGCCGCCGGCCTGCGCGCGCAGGGCGACTTCAGCGACAACAGCCCCGGCTGGAAGTTCGCCAACTGGGAGATGAAGGGCGTGCCGCTACGCGTCGAGATTGGCCCGAAGGACATCGAGGCCGGCCACTGCGTCGCCGTCCGTCGCGACAACGGCGAGAAGATCACCGTCGCGCTCGATGAGCTGGAGACGCGCATCCCTGAGCTGCTCGAAACCGTGCAGCAGGGCCTGTTCGACAAGGCCAAGCGCAACCTCGACGAGCACACCTATGCTGCGCACTCGCTGGCCGAGGCCAAGGAACTGCAGGAGAAAAACGGCGGCTTCATCAAGACCATGTGGTGCGGCGACCTCGCCTGCGAGCTCGAGATGAAGGACAAGGCCGGCATGTCCAGCCGCTGCATCCCGTTCGAGCAGGAGCACATCGACGATGTCTGCCCCGTGTGCGGCAAGCCCGCCAAGTGCATGATCTACTGGGGCGTGGCGTACTGAGCGCTCCCAAAACAGAAAAACCAACCGCCCGCTGCGATCGCAGCGGGCGGCCTTTTTTCACTCGTTTTCGATGTAAAAGATCTTGTGCAGCGTTTTTACTGGGAGCTTCACGATGCTGCGGTCATAGGTCACGAGGCCGTTGAGCTCGTGCTCCACGTCGCTCAGCTGCGTGTACACCGCGGCGCTGAGGCCCTGCGCGATGGCGGGGCGGATCTGCTCGTCATAGAGCGCCTGGAGCGCGTACTCGAGCGAGAGCGGGGCGTCGCACGTCTTGTAGCCGACGCTCTTGCCGCCGATGGCGTGGCCCTCGACGCGGTGGACATAGCCGCCGAACTCCGACAGCAGCGTGGCGCGGCCGAGCTTATCGGGCTGGAACCTGTACTTCTGGAAATACACGTGCAGGCTGCGCACATCGCCGAAGCCCTGATCGTGCCAGCCGCTGGCCGGGTCGATCGTGCGCGTCTTGTCCACGGACCGGATGACCTGCACGGCCGTCTGGCTGTCAAACTGACCCCAGCCCTCGTTGAACGGCACCCACACGGCGATGCACGGGTGGTTGTAGAGCGTGGTGACCATGTCGCGCAGCTCGTTCAAAAACGCCTTGCGCGCCGTCACGTTCGTGCGGCCGAAGAGGGGATACCAGCTGTCGTCGAGGTGCCAGCCCGTCACGAGCGGGGTGGAGACGATGAGCGGGTCGTAGCGCCTGCCGCCGCAGGGCATGTCCTGCCAGACGAGCATGCCCAGCCGGTCGCAGTGATAGTACCAGCGGTCGCACTCGACCTTGATGTGCTTGCGCAGCATGTTGAAGCCCATGTCCTTGGCCAGCTGGATGTCGTAGACGAGCGCGTCGTCGCTCGGCGCGGTGTAGAGTCCGTCCGGCCAGTAGCCCTGGTCGAGCAGGCCGTTGTGAAAATACGGTTTGCCGTTGAGAAACAGGCGGCGCACGCCGTCCTTGTCCGTCTCGACGCTGCACTTGCGCATGGCAAAGTAGCTGTAGACTGTGTCGTCCCCGAGCGTCACACTGAAGGGGTAGAGCGTCGGGTGCTCCGGCGACCAGGGGCGAAACGACTGCACCGGCACGTGCGCCGGCACGCCCGCGGGGAACGTGAAGCGCTTGCCCTCGAGGTCGATCGTGCACTGACCTTCGCCCTCAACGGTGATCTCCACCTGATGCGCGTCAAACAGCGGCGTCACGTGCAGGGAGCGGATGTAGTTCTGCGGCACGCTCTCGAGCCAGACTGTCTGCCAGATGCCGCTCTGCGGCGTGTACCAGATGCCGTGCGGGTGCAGCGTCTGCTTGCCGCGCGGGAGCTGGGACTTGTTCGTCGCGTCGCGCACGCACACAAGGATCGTGTTTTCCTTGGCCAGCACCTCGGTGATGTCCACCGTGAACGGCAGGTAGCCGCCCGTGTGCGTGGCCAGCTCCACGCCGTTGCACCACACAGTCGCGGTCTGGTCGATCGCGCCGAAGTGCAGCAGCACGCGGCCGACGTTGAATCCGTCCGGCAGCGTGACCGTGCGGATGTACCACAGGTATTCCTCCGGCTGCAGGACGTGTCCCACGCCGGACAGCTCGCTCTCGGGCGAGAAGGGCACAAGGATCGTGCCGTCGGCCTGCGCGGGCTTGTTCGCGCTCGTCGTGATCGCGTAGCTCCACGGGCCGTTGAGATTCAGGTAGCTGTCGCGCACCATCTGCGGCCGGGGATACTCCGGCAGGGGCTGCGCGCGGTCGAGCGTATCCGCCCAGGGTGTCAGCATAACGTGGCCTCCTTTCTGCCGGCGGCGCGCCGGCAGCGCATTTGCTATCTATTTTACAGGATTTTTCCCCGCTTGTTAAGTCCCGGACGCGGATTTTTTTCCGCGCTGCGGACCGCGGCGGCGAAAAATCCAGCCAATATGCACAAAATGTTGCAAAGTTTCCGGAAATGTTGGATTTGTCAGCTTTTTTGCAGGTTCGTTAATATTTAAATTAGTACAATTTGATGTTTTTCCGCCATTTTTGGTGGACGAAATTAGGTTGGCGTGCTAATATATGTGGGTCAAAAAATAGAGAGGTGATGCAAATGCCCTTTAAGTTTCATGGCGGAGTTCATCCCAACTACATGAAGGCGCCGGATGTCCCGGTGACCGTCATTGCTCCTCCGCCGCAGGTCGTGCTCCCGATGATGCAGCATATCGGCGCACCCTGCAAACCGCTGGTCGCGGTGGGCGATTATGTGAAGATGGGTCAGAAGATCGCTGACAATCCGGCACCCGTCTCCGCTCCCATCCACGCGACGGTCTCCGGTAAGGTGATCGCCATCGAGCCGAGACCCCACCCCCTGGGCGATATGATCCCCGCGATCGTGATCGAAAATGACTTCCAGGACACCCCCTGCACGGATCTCGCGCCCCTGACGCCCGAGCAGATGAAGGATCCCGAAGCCATCCTTGACCGCATCCGCGAGGCCGGTATCGTCGGTCACGGCGGCGCCATGTTCCCGACCGCGTTCAAGATCCGCGGCGGCCTTGGCAAAGTCGATACCCTCATCATCAACGGCGCAGAGTGCGAGCCGTACCTCAACGGCGACCACCTGACCATGAAGAACCACCCCGAGGAGCTGCTCAAGGGCATCGAGCTGGCGCGCATCGCGTCCGGTCTCGACAAGGCTTACTACGGCATCGAGAAGAACAAGCAGGACGCCATCGACCTGCTCCTGTCCAAAAACCCCGCGCAGTACGGCGTGGAGATCGTGCCGGAGAACGTCAAGTACCCGCAGGGCGCTGAGAAGATGCAGATCAAGGCCATCACGAACCGTGAGGTCAAGCCCGGCGGCCTGCCGTCCGGCGTCGGCTGCAACGTCATCAGCACCCAGACGGCTTACGCCATCTACCGCGCCTGCTACGAAGGCATGCCCAGCATCGAGCGTGTCCTCACCGTTGCCGGCAGCGCCATGGGCGATAAGTCCTACAACCTGCAGTGCCGCTTCGGCACTCCGTTCAGCTACATCGTCGAGCAGTGCGGCGGCTTCGTCGTCGAGCCGAAGAAGATCGTCCTCGGCGGCCCCATGATGGGCCTGATCGCCACGAATCTCGAGGCGCCCAACATCAAGGGCACCGCGGGCATCCTGTTCTTCACCGACAAGGAAGACCGCTCCGTCGAGAACCCGACGTGCATCCACTGCGGCAAGTGCCTGACCGTCTGCCCGATGAAGCTCGAGCCGCTGTACATGTATAAGTACTACCAGAAGCGCGACTTCGAGAATATGCAGAAGTACCACATTCTTGACTGCTTCGAGTGCGGCAGCTGCTCGTACAATTGCCCGGGCCGTCTGCCCCTGACCCATACCTTCAAGACCGCGAAGCTCCTCTTCGCCGCCCGCGCGGCCGAAGAAAAGGCCCGCGCGGAAGCCGCTGCAAAGGAGGCTGAAACGAAATGACACCGAAAGAATATACCTTTGACGCTGCCTATCAGCCTCAGGTTCGCGCCAAGCGCGGCACGCGCGAGATCATGCTCGACGTGATCATCGCCCTGCTCCCGGCGCTGTGCGTCGGCGTGTGGCAGTTCGGCGCGCAGGCGCTCATCCCGCTGGCCGTGTCCATCGTGTCGTGCGTGTTCTTTGAGTGGGCTTACCGCAAGCTCATGAAAAAGCCCGACTCCATCGGCGACCTGTCCGCCGTGGTCACGGGCATCCTGCTCGCGTACACCCTGCCGGCCAACTGCAAGTGGTGGCTGCCGATCATCGGCGCGTTCTTCGCCATCGTGGTCGTCAAGCAGCTCTACGGCGGCATCGGCAAGAACTTCCTCAACCCGGCGCTCGCCGGCCGTGCGTTCCTGCTCGCCTCCTACGCGCTGTTCATGACCACCTGGGTCGTGCCCGGCAGCCTGACGTCCGTCATCGGCGCGGACGCGACCACCATGGCCACCCCGCTCAGCTACATGAAGGCCGGCGAGGCGCTGCCGCAGTACTTCACTTATAAGTCCATGTTCCTCGGCACCATGCCCGGCTGCCTCGGCGAAGTCAGCGCGCTCGCGCTGCTCATCGGCGGCGTGTACCTGCTGTGCCGCAAGGTCATCACCTGGCACATCCCCGTGTCGTTCATCGGCACCGTCGCGCTGCTGACGCTCATCTTCGGAAGCAAAAACGGCGGCGGCTACACCCACGTCGAGTGGATGCTCGACAACCTCCTGTCCGGCGGCCTGCTGCTCGGCGCGTTCTTCATGGCGACCGACTACAGCACCAGCCCCGTCACCGCTCCCGGCCGCATCATCTACGGCGTCGGCTGCGGCGCGCTGACCGTGCTCATCCGCGTGTTCGGCGGCTTCCCGGAGGGCGTTTCCTTTGCCATCCTCATCATGAACTGCTGCGCGTGGATGTTCGACAAGCACACCCAGCGCCGCCAGTTCGGCGTCAGCCGCGAGGATGTCAAGGCCAAGAAGGCCGCTGCAAAGGCTGCGAAGAAAGAAGCAAAGGAGGCTGCTGCAAATGGCTGAAAAGACTGAAAAGACTGAAAAGAAATCCGGCGGCGGCCAGATCATCAAGCTCGCGCTCGTGCTCTTTGCCGTGTCCGCCATCATGGCGCTGGCCCTCGGTCTCGTCAATGAGCTGACGAAGGACACCATCGCCATGCGCGCGGCCGAGACGACCAAGAAAGCATATGCCAACGTCCTCGCGGCCGACGAATACACCGAGCAGGCCGATTTTGAGAACGACGGCACCATCACCAAGCTCAGCACCGCCACCACCGGCGGCCAGCCGACCGGCTATGTCGCCGAGACCACGTTCTCCGGCGCGCAGGGTATGATCACCATGGTCGTCGGCCTGGACGATGATTATAACTGCACCGGCGTGTACGTCACCAAGCACTCCGAGACCTCCGGCCTCGGCGCCAAGGCGGCGGACACGAACGAAGGCGCCTGGCGCGACAACCTCGTCGGCCAGGGCGACGGTATGAAGCTTGCCAAAGACGGCGGCGACATCACCGCCATCTCCGGCGCGACGATCACGTCCCGCGCCGTCGTTACCGAAGTGCAGACCGTCATCAACGCGGCCAAGTCGCTGGGTTAAGGAGGGCTGAAACATGAATATCAAACAACAATTCAAGGAAGGCCTCATTACCAATAACCCGGTTCTCGTGCAGCTCATCGGCATGTGCGCCACCATGGCCATCACGACCAGCCTCTTCAACGGCATCGGCATGGGCCTGTCCGTGCTCGTCATTCTGACCTGCTGCAATGTGGTCATTTCCCTCATCCGCAAAGTCATTCCGAACGACATCCGTCTGGCCATCTTCGTGCTGGTCATCGCGGGCTTCGTCACCATCGTTGACCTGCTGCTGCAGGCTTACGTCCCCGCGCTGAGCGCGTCTCTGGGCGTGTTCATCCCGCTGATCGTCGTCAACTGCATCATCATCGGCCGCGCCGAAGCGTTCTGCCAGAAGAACCCCGTCGGCCCGTCGTTCTTCGACGGCATCTTCCAGGGCCTCGGCTACACGCTCGTGCTCATCGCCATGTGCGTCATCCGTGAGCTGCTCGGCAAGGGCTCGTTCGGCACCGGCATCTTCAACACCATCGGCGGTGTCATCGGCACCGGCAACGGCATTCAGATCTTCCCGGCCGAGTACGGCGCGCTCGTGCTCACGCTCCCGATCGGCGGCTTCATCACCCTCGGCTGCCTGATCGCGCTCATGCAGTACGCGCTGCGCAAGTCCGCCGAGAAGAAGAAAGCCAAGGAAAAAGCGCTCGCAGCGCAGGAAAAGGAGGCGGCATAACATGAGTTCTACGACCAGTATTTTTGCCATCATCCTCAGCGCCGTCCTGACCAATAACTTCATTTTCTCGCAGTTCCTCGGCTGCTGCCCGTTCCTCGGCTGCTCGAGCAAGATCGACACCGCCGCCGGCATGGGCCTCGCCGTCACGTTCGTCATGGGCCTGGCGTCCGCCATTTGCTGGCTCGTCAACTGCCTGCTCGTCAAGCTCGGCCTGGGCTTCCTGCAGACGATCGCTTACATCCTCGTCATTGCCGCGCTCGTGCAGTTCATCGAGATGTTCCTCAAAAAGTCCGTCCCGTCCCTGTACTCCGCGCTCGGCATCTACCTGCCCCTGATCACCACCAACTGCGCCGTGCTCGGTGTCGTGCTGCTCAACACGCAGTACAGCTTCGGCTTTGTGCAGAGCGTGGTCTACGGCGTGTTCGGCGGTCTCGGCTTCATGCTCGCCATCTGCCTGTTCGCAAGCGTGCGCGAGAAGCTCGAGTTTGCCGACTATCCGGAGAGCTTTGAGGGCTTCCCGATCTGCCTCGTCTCCGCCGGTCTGCTGGCCCTGGCTTTCATGGGCTTCTCCGGCATGAAGATCGGCTAAGGAGGGCGTGAATATGAACTTTACTTTGATTCTCGAAGGAATTGCCGTCCTCGGCATCATGGGCGCCATCTTCGGTGCGCTGCTGGCGTTCGCCGCCAAGATCTTCCATGTGGAAGTTGACCCCAAGCAGGAGGCCGTGCGTGAGTGCCTCGCCGGCGCCAACTGCGGCGGCTGCGGCTACCCCGGCTGCGACGGCTACGCTGCTGCGGTCGCGGCGGGTCAGGCTCCGGTCAACTGCTGCGTCGCCGGCGGCCAGGAAGCTGCCGACAAGATCGCTGCGATCATGGGCGTCTCCGCCGGCGCGGAGGAGAAGATGGTCGCGTTCGTCCCGTGCTCCGGCGCGGAGGGCGTCGCCGTCAAGCGCTTCAACTACAAAGGGCCCCAGGATTGCCAGGCTGCCATGCTGTTCGGCGGCAAGAGCAACAAGGAGTGCCGCTTCGCCTGCATCGGCCTCGGCAACTGCGCCAGAGCCTGCAAGTTCGGCGCGATGCACATCGTCAACGGCGTTGCCAAGGTCGACCGCGACAAGTGCGTCGGCTGCATGGCCTGCGCTGATGCCTGCCCGAAGAAAATCATCGAGAAGGTACCGTATAAGCAGGCTGTGCTCGTCGGCTGCCGCAATCAAGACAAGGGCGCCGTCACGCGCAAGATCTGCGACGTCGGCTGCATCGGCTGCATGAAGTGCCAGCGCGAGTGCCCGGCAGAAGCCATCAAGATCGAGAACTTCGTGTCCACGATCGACTATGACAAGTGTGTCGGCTGCGGCCACTGCGCCGATATCTGCCCGCGCGGCATCATCAGCCTCATGGATCTGGTCAAGCAATAAGCTGCCGGCCGGTCAAAAAACCAACAGACAGACGGACATTTCGGTGTCCGTCTGTTTTTTTGCGCACGGGAGTGCCGAACGTCCCTTTTCCTGCGGCGCGCGATGTGTTACAATAAAAAAAATACGCGCAAGGAGGCCGCCATGTACCAGACCCGACCCGATGATTACGCTGCGTTCCGGTGCCTGGCCGGGGCATGTCCGCAGACGTGCTGCGCCGCGTGGGAGATCGTTGTCGATCCGGACGCGCAGGACGCTTACCTGCGCCTGCAGCATCCGCTGGCGGCAAAGCTGCGGCGTGCACGTTCTCTTGTTTTCAAACTCAAATCCTGCAAAGCTTTTCCCATTTTATCTTCTTTGGCAAGCAATAGAATGTCATCGTCAAGTTGCAATGCGTACAAAACACGTAGATAGATCCCTATTGCAACTGTAGGAATCCCTTTTTCTATTCGGGACACAGTAAGCGGTGAACAGGTGGCACGTTCAGCAACCTGAGCCACACTCAGATTCCGACGCAAGCGAGCCAACTTAATCTGCTCACCTACAATCTGCATCTTCTGCTCCAATTTTCGGGGAAGCTTGGTTCCCATTGTATTCTTTGCCATATTTTCTTATTTAAGGTGCAAAGCGACTATGTCGATGACTTTGCCATAGTCAACCTATCATATAATATGCAAAGATAATACTTTTTATATATTTAATGATGTGTTGTACATAGGAAATGCACATCATTGAATAATTAACCATGCACATATCCCTTTTTGAGCAGAAACTCCAAAAACTAAATGTCATAATTTTGTTTGTAAGTGCTATATACACCTATCTACAAATAATATATTATTCGTAATATAGATGCAAATTATTACTCATGCACTCATCACATCAAAGAACTATTTTGCTTGCCAAAAGAAAAAGATATAACTCCACTCTCAACTTGACTTTAATGACCGTTATAATATACACGGGCAATAAAGTTAAGTCAAGCAGAGGGAAGAAAAGAAAAAAGGCTTCAACTAAATTTTTCTCTTTTGGTCAGCAAACAATATCCGTGAGAATATCTTGCATTTAGTTAACATTTTCGGCGAAAACATCCCAGAATTTTATACCTTTGTAGCCGGATAGAAGATAGGTGAACTTCATTGAGGAGCAATACTTCCTCACAGTTCTGATTCATTGAGAAAAGATTGTAATACAGCCTCAAAAACAAGTCTCAGAGGTCTCAAAAACAACTTTTCTACCGATTAAATTGCAACAATCTATCATTCAAGCAGCTATGTATGCTGCATCGGCAAGTAACTACCTGATTATCAATGAGTTAAATTGATTATAATCGATTGATATGGCGCTCTTTACGGGGCGCCTTTTTTGTTGCTCTACTGGTCAATATTAGTCATTTATAAGCTTTGCACATCATCTTTTTGTACCGTTTTTGTACCACGAAGCAAAATTCCGGCATTTTACGCTGGACAGGTTGTGGAGAAAGTTGACTATGGTTTACTAAGATTTACGATAGTTGACACATAACGGGAGAAATAAAGCGAAATAAACATTTAAAATTTGAGTAATATGCCAGCAAGTAACACTAAAATTAAAAAGATTTGCGAATGGTGTGGAACACGATTCGAAGCACAAAAAATAAGTACAAAGTACTGCTCTCACAGGTGTGCAAATTTAGCTTACAAAAAAAGAGAAAGAGAGAAAAACATTAAGGCTACTGAAGAGAATACTCAAAATAGGATTGAGGAACTACCTATCATCACAATTAAGGATAAAGAGTTTCTATCTTTCTCAGAGGTTGGAATTCTTTTAGGTATTACCAGACAAGCAGTCTATAAGATGGTCTATAAAGGATACCTTCAAGCTTCAAAAATTAGCAGCAGATTATCTTTCGTCAAACGCTCTGATATAGATGAGATGTTAAAACGGCATCCTTATGAATTTAGAATGCCCAAGGACACTCTACCTATCAAAGAATTTTATACTACAGCCGAAATAATGAAAAAATTCAATGTAAGTGAATCATGGATTTTTGTTATGTCTAAGAAGAATAAAATTCCAAAGACATTCAACCGTGGTAAGACTTACTGGAGTAAAAAGCATGTTGATGCTTATTTTTCCTCGAAGGCTCCAGATACAGACATTACAGAATGGTATAGTGTGCAAGAAGTACAGGACAAATTTCAAATGAGCCTTAACGCTATATACTCTTTTGTTTATAAAAATGCCATTCCGAAAAAGAAGGTTGGTATTACAGTATATTATTCAAAAAAGCACTTCGATATAGCAAAAGGAATACGTCAGGCTGAAGAGCCCAAATACTACACAGTTCAAGAAGCGATGGAAAAATTCAAAATAACAAGAGACCAGCTATACCATTATACCAAGTATCATCAAATTCCCAAGATTAAGAAGGGGAAATATACTCTTATATCCAAAGCTGAGCTCGATAATTTGTTCGAAGATCCTATCATTGAATAATCCCGGTATAAGTTATTTCCCGGTGTGAGTATTCACCAAGAAAACACCAGTTTAATTTGTACCGATAATAATAATTTATCAACCAAAAACATTAATCTTATGGCACTTACATGTACTAACGTAACATTGAGACAAAGAGTTATCAGTAACGGCAGAATTTCTCTCTATCTGGATTATTATCCGGCTATTCGCAATCCGTACACAATGAAAATGAGTCGCAGGGAATATCTTGGCATTTATATCTATGCCCGTCCTAAAAATGAGATTGAACGTGATTTCAACAATGAAATGCTGAGTAAGGCTGAAGCCATTCGTTGTATCAGAGTACAGGCAATCGTTAATGAGGAATTTGGATTTCTTGACAAGCACAAAATGAAAGCTGACTTCCTTGCCTATTTTCGTGAGAAAGCAAAACTGAAGTATCACAAATGGGACTGCGTTTACCAGCATTTTGAAAAGTTTGTAAACGGCTATTGCACTTTCGGTGATGTAACGGTAGAGCTTTGTCAGAAGTTCAGGCAGTATCTACTGAACTGTAAACAGATCCGTCACCCTAATATCAGCGTTTCGAGGAATTCGGCAGCTGGCTATTTTTCAACTTTCCGTGCATTACTGAAAATAGCTTATCAAGAGAAGATGCTACGTGAAAATCTGAATGACTTCATAGACAAGAT
>OHAI01001146.1_pt1 | contig 20878 bp, 21 predicted proteins | sample 1577091 | NCBI WGS metagenome assembly OHAI01 (sample SAMEA3541548, study PRJEB24748) | human gut metagenome | biome: human gut; feature: human-associated habitat; material: faeces | place: China | collected 2012
CCACCGAGAAGCCCGACGCCTGCGTCGTCCAGTTCGGCGGTCAGACCGCCATCAACCTTGCGGCGCACCTTGAGAAGCTGGGCGTTCCGATCCTCGGCACGCCGGCATGGTCGATCGACGCCGCTGAGGACCGTGAAAAGTTCGACGTTATCCTGGAAAAGTGCGGTATCCCGCGTCCGGCAGGCCATACGGTTATGACCGAGGAAGAGGCTGTCAAGGCAGCCGACGAGCTTGGCTATCCGGTTCTCGTTCGTCCGTCCTACGTTCTGGGCGGTCAGGGCATGGAAATTGCCTACAAGGAGGCCGATGTCCGCGAGTTCATGCAGGTTATCACCCGCAACAAGGTCGAGAACCCGGTTCTGGTCGATAAGTACATGATGGGCCGCGAGATCGAGGTCGATGCCATCTGCGACGGCGACGACATCCTCATCCCGGGTATCATGGAGCACTTCGAGCGCGCAGGCGTTCACTCCGGCGACTCCATTTCCATCTATCCGTCCATCAACATCGAGCAGAAGCACAAGGACACCCTCGTTAAGTATACCGAATCTCTGGCAAAGAACCTCGCTGTTCTCGGTCTGGTCAACATCCAGTTCGTGCTGTACAATGATCAGATTTACGTTATCGAGGTAAACCCGCGTTCGTCCCGTACCGTGCCGTACATCTCCAAGGTTACCGGCGTGCCGATGGTCGATCTGGCTACCCGCTGCATGTTCGGTGAAAAACTGAAGGACATGGGCTGCGGCACCGGTCTGCATCCGGAAAGCGACCACTATGCGGTCAAGGTTCCGGTATTCTCGTTCCAGAAGCTGCGTGATCTGGATACCCAGCTTGGCCCTGAAATGAAGTCCACCGGCGAGGTTCTGGGTGTTGCCAAGACCTTCCGCGAGGCACTGCTCAAGGGTCTGACCGGCGCAGGCTTCCAGATGAAGAAGAAGGGCGCTGTCCTGATCTCGGTCCGTGATTCGGACAAGCAGGAGGCAATCCGCATCGGTGAGCGCTTCGAGGCTCTTGGTTTTGATATTTACGCTACCAGCGGCACCGCAAACGTGCTCAACCGTCACATGGTCGCCACTAACGCCATCCGCAATGTGGATGAGCCGTCCCCGAACATCATCGACCTGATCGAGTCCGGCAAGATTGACTACGTTGTTGCTACCTCGGTCAAGGGCCGTCATCCGGAGCTTGGCTCGGTACACATCCGCCGTACCGCGGTAGAGCGTGCAATCCCGTGCCTGACCTCGATGGATACGGTTTCCGCGCTGCTGCGCTGCCTGGAGGGCGATATTAAGATTGAAAACTGCGAAATGGTTGATATCAACACCATCTGATTGCAGTGAAATAAAACAGAAACCCGAAGGGAGGAACTTCGTAAAGAAGTTTCTCCCTTCGGGTTTTATAATCCGCCGGAGTAGATGCGCCGTATGAACAGCATCCGGAAACGCGCAAAGGAAATGGAAAAATCATTTTAGTCTCTTGTATAGCGTAAGAAAACAGAAACGGTGCAGTCAATAAGACTACACCGTTCCGAAAAATGTTAAATTGAGATGCAAAAGCTGTCTTGGGGTATCTTCTTTGTAGAGGGTGCCCAAAATCGACTGCTTTTTATTATGCTGTTGTACGAGAAAAATTAGTCCTCGTCGTCGATCTCCAGGTAATCCTCAAGATCCTTGAACAGGGCGGTCGGATCAACATCGTCCTCGAGAACGATCTGAAGCGGCTCGTTCAGGGACAGTAGGAACATACCGAGCAGGCTCTTTGCGTCTACCATACCGCTCTTGCCGTGAATCCAAATATCAAAACCGTAACGAGTTACGATCTTGTTGATCTTCTGAATGTCGTCCGTATTCTTTACACGGATACCTCTGGTCATAATAACTACCTCCTGAGATTGTACTTCGTGAAACCCTTTTATGTTAGTTTCATTATAGCATAAAACAGCAGAAAGAAAAGAGGTTTTTGTAGATTTTCTCATTTTTCAGCGTTTTTCGCTTAACATAAGCACAATTTCTCAATTATTTAGGCACTATTCACAGATTATAGACTGTATGTTTGTGCACAGTGTTGAGTCTCTCAATCGGATGATTCGTGAGAAGCGACAAAAAGCTGTACAAAAAATCGTATGTTTTGTCAGGCAGGATTTTACTTGTCCAGTGAAACAGCGTGATCCCGCTGTGACAGGCGGCCTTTCCCTGCGGTATGCAGCAACAGCACGGCGGCGATTACTGCGGTCAGCACCTCCGCGATGGGGAACGCCAGCCACACGCCGGCCGGCAGCAGGTGCGCGAACAGCCATGCCGCCGGCAGTACAAAGATCAGCTGGCGCAGCAGCGACACGAGCAGCGACTGCACACCGCCCTCGGTGGCCTGGAACACGCCCTGTATGGCAATGTTTGCACCTGCGAATACAAAGCTGACCGCCAGCACGCGCAGACCGGTCACGCACAAGCCCATCGTGCCTGCGGACAGTGAGAAAATACCTGCCAGCGGCTGCGCCAGAATTTCTACAGCCGCAGTGCAAACCAGCATGAGAACAATGGTGTACATCAGACCGCAGCGCACGCCCTCGCGGATGCGTTTCGTGTTCTGCATGCCGTAGCTGAACGACACAATCGGCGTAATTGCGTCACGCAGACCGAACGCCGCGAACAAAACGAACTGCTGAATTTTGTACACAATGCCATAAGCGGTGACATACGAACTGTCCAGACTGCCGAAAATCAGATTGACACAATAATTCATCACGCTCATCGCACCCTGTGCTATGATGGCCGGTACGCCGATGGAGTAAATCTCGCCGACGATACTGCGGCGCAGGCACAGAGCCTTGCGGCTGAACGGCAGTTCCCTGTTCAGCCGGAAATGGAACACGGCCGCCAGAGCCAGAGACGCAATCTGACCGAGCACGGTCGCCCATGCCGCACCTGCCACGCCCAGTTTCGGACAGCCGAGCAGACCGTAGATCATGATCGGGTCAAGCACGATGTTCGTCAGTGCGCCTGTCACCTGTGCGATTGTAGAATAAAGCGAACGACCGGTCGCCTGCAGGGTTTTCTCAAACACCGAGAAGAACAGAATGCCGAACGAGGCCATACAGCAGATGCGCAGGTACTGACTGCCCATCGCCAGAGCGGTCGGGTCGCTCGTCTGCGAGCCGATGTACGCACCCGCACCGAACGCGCCGAACAGCAGGCACACCGCATAAATAATTCCTATGAGCGTCAGCGCATTGCCTGCCGCTGCTCCCGCCTTCTCTCGGTCACCCTGACCAAGCGCGCGTGCGATAAGCGCATTTGCGCCGACACCGGTGCCGATGCCGACGGCGACCATCATCATCTGCACCGGAAACGCAAGTGTCAGCGCGTTGACCGCGATTTCACCTTTTTCCGCCATGTTTGCCACAAAATAGCTGTCCACAATGTTGTAGACCGCCTGCAGCATCATGGATAGTATCATCGGTGTGCCCATCTGCAGCATGAGCCGTCCTACCGGCGCGGTCGCCATTCGTTTTTCTGCCTTGTTCCGATCCATATCGAAACCTCCTGATTGGATTTTCGGAGTCTTTACGGAAAGCTGCCACAACCTGTCTTTTGCACAAAAGAAAAAAGTGCGTAAATCCATCTGGATTTACGCACTTCTGCTACTCGACCGCTTTATTTTATCAGCGTTTTTCACACTTGTCAAGCGGTTAGACCGGATACTTCCGAAAGATTCCCGGTGCAACGCCGACGTTCTTGCGGAAGCTGTGAATGAAATTCTCCTCGCTGTTGTAGCCGGTCGCGTAGGCGATTTCTTTGACCGACAATTCGGTGGACGCCAGCATATACTTCGCCTTATCAATGCGGCGCAGCACGATATACTCATACGGTGAATAGCCGGTCCGCGCCTTGAACTGCCGTGAGAAATGCGATGGACTCAGGCTGACGGCTGCTGCCGCGTCCTGCACGCCGATTGGCTCGAACAAATGCCGGTTCATATAGCGGATGGCCTGTGCAATACGGTCTCCGCCTGCGGTGCTTTCGGTGGTCTCATCCAGCAGGAGCAGGCACAGCAGCCTGTGGATCAGCTGTGAGCACCGTGCCTCGCTCAGCCGCGCGTCCTCGGCGCAGGCGCTCCGCAGAGAATCCAGCATTTGCGCAATCTCCGCCGGTGCGGCCGGCGAAAATGCCCTGCGGCCGCGTGCCTGCAGGATTTTCTGATAGAACGCGCGGGCATTCAGGCCGTTGAACAGCAGCCAGGTGAACTCCAGTCCGTCCGAGGCGGCATAGCTGTATGGCTCACGGCAGTCGAACAGCACGATCTGTCCGGCTCCGGCGATGGCAGGCGTACCGTCCAGCGTCAGCTCCATTGCGCCATCATGCACAAAAAACAGCATGATATTTTGGTTGTGGTCACCCTGCAGGGCAATTTCCGACCGGTGATTGAAGGAATACCGGCTGTTGCAGAAGTAATGTCCGAGCCGCGTCGGGTAATAAAAAAGCTCCTTTGCAAGCGAAGACGGCGTAAAAAAGTACCGTTCCGAGGTCTGATGGACACCTAATTCGGGAATCAGCATAGCGGTCACTCTCCTTGCCTCTATCCTATCAGAAGTATCCGTTTGATGCAATAGCAAATAGCAGGATTTCGCAGGTTTAGGGTGATTTGTATCATTGGCAAGACGGCAGAAACGCTTTATAATAGAGCCATCAAACAGGGAAGCCACCCTTGATATGGCAAACAGACAAGGAGGATCATTCTTATGAAAATCGCATTTGACGTTGACGTTCTTGCCAAGCAGATGTCCATCAACGATTATGTTCACAAGGTAGCTGACTGGGGCTACAAGTACATCGAGCAGTCCCCGCATCCGCGCATCAACCCGTTCTACAAGCACCCACTGTTCTCCAAGGAGTGCCAGCAGGAGTACAAGCAGGCTCTCAAGGAGACCGGTGTAGAGATTTCCTCTTTCATCGTTGTTTACCGCTGGTCCGGCCCGACCGAGGAGCAGCGCCAGCACGCAGTTGCAAACTGGAAGCGCATGATTGAGATCGCGGTTGACATGGGTGTACCGGTCATCAACACCGAGTTCTCCGGCGACCCGAACCAGCAGGAGATCTGCAATGGCATGTTCTTCAAGTCTATGGAGGAGCTTCTCCCGATCATCGAGCGTGAGGGCATCCGCGTAGAGTGCCAGTCCCATCCGTATGACTTCGTAGAGCTGAACGACGAGGCCTGCGACATCGTTAAGTCCTTCCGTTCCAAGAACCTGGGCTACGTTTACTCCGCATCCCACGGCTTCTTCTACGATCAGGGCAAGGGCGACGTTCGCCACATGCTGAAGTACGCCGGCGATGAGCTGACCCACGTTCTTCTGGCTGACACCTGGAACCAGACCAAGGACTGCCGCTACATCGTAAATCCGCCCTGGCTGAACCAGCGCGGCCGTGCTGACTACACCATCCATCAGCACACCGCTATGGGTGAAGGCGAGGTTGATTTCGACGGCATCTTCGAGACCCTGCGTGAGATGGACTTCGCAAACAAGCAGCTGAAGCCGGACGCACCGAAGGTTGGCGGCGACAATATCATCTGCGTATCCTACTTCGGCTTCCCGGAGAAGATGGATCAGCAGGCTCCGGAGGCACTCGACCGCATCAAGCACGAGCTGCTGTAAAGAATACTTCCTGAATACACAAAAGGACTTGAGTTTTCACTCAAGTCCTTTTTCCTTCGGCAGATAAAAACGGACAAACCGCTTTGGTTTGTCCGTTATATTTTTATTCTCCGCAACCGGGACAGTCGGAACAATCGCCGCACTCGATACCTTCCGCGGCCTTGCGGTCCTCATAGGCGCGCAGCGTGCCTTCGGTTATGTGGCTGAGAGCCGCCAGCCGCTCATTTACCATATCCCACAGGCACATCGGCAAATGGTCGCGGTGTCCGCGGTGGATAGTCACGCACTCGAAGCAGTTGCCGTGATGGCGGCACGCCTCCTTACACGGGCAGTGGTCACCGGATTCGCGCACCTGACGCAGAAATTCCAGCTTGATCTTGAGCGCTTCTTCCTTCTTGCCCTCGCGGTCAAGGTCGTTCTGCAGGATGGCCAGTTCGTTTCCGTCTATTTTCATAAGTATCGCTCCTCTATATATTGCACTACATCGCACTTTTATCATAGCAGGGTTTTGACAGTTTCGTCAAAGCAACTTTACCCAAAACTGTGTTTTCGTGCAGTTATACAGATTTTCAGCGTTTATTTTATCTATTTTGCCATTGACAAAAAGGGCAAAATAAAGCCCTCATTCACAGACACATGAACGAGGGCTTTTACTTCCAAATCTCCATAGATCCTCTTTTCCCGACAGGATATTTCCCATCGCATTTGGATTGGTATTCGGTTGTTTTTTCGGCATCTTTCGATCTTACGTTCGCGGAACCGCCCGGCTAAGGTTCGTTTACTGCACAAACTACATAGTCCGTTTGGTTGCCTTTCCTACATTCGGGAACTCTATTTCCAGTGGGTGATGCGTCACTGCTCGGCGGAAGATGTGATACAGCCTGCCTTGTCGAACCGGATTTTACTCGGACTTTGATATTATCTCGTTCCGATGCGGTATGTCTATGCTGCAGATACTCATCAGTATGCCCATCGGCGGGTGCAGCATCCGGCAGGTATCGTAAGATACTTCGTTTTGTTCGCCGGCGCATCAAATATCAGGGTTCTGTCATGTATGAACCTTACTTTCCTGCTGCCTCGATCCGCTTGACTGTCTTAGTATGCCATGTACGGATAGTTAAATTCACGAGGATAGCTTCCCCAAAGTTACCGTTGTTGTTACCTTTGCTTAGAAGCCGATCGCGCTTTTCAGGCGGTTCAAATTGTGGAATTGGAACTCGCTCATTTTTTCAGCTATCACCTTGATCGTTTCGGTCACAGCGCCGCGGCGAGTCCCGCGAACTGGTAAGATGCCTCTTCTGATACCATTGGACTCACCTCTTTCGTGGGTATCAAACCGGATTGACATCCTTCAGATCAGATGAAGGTTTGCGCCTTTTGGAGTAAAACCCCTGTTTTACTTTGCCTTTGGTGTTTGCCTTTATCTTTTCTGTGTCATTATAATATCATTAATATTGCACAACGTCAAGCGTTTTTTACGACTTTTTAGGTTGCATATTGCACAACAAAAAGCCGTTCATTTCGGTGATTTGGCTCTTTTCTCCAAGTGTGGAATTTGGTATAATAAAAGTGTTAGGGCTTGCGAAGCGAGCGGAATCTGCGCTGACGCCGCGCGGGCGCGGCATGGGTATGTCGCGCAACTCGCTGGTCTGAATATAACGGATGACACCTCCGAGTTACAATTATCTGTAATCTTTGCCGTAGGGTGCAACGTCCTCGGCACACCGTTACTTTCTGAACTGCACCATCTGCATCGTAGGGGCGGTCATTGGCCGTCCACGCAACGTGAGGACATTGCTTAAGGCAACACCGCAAAATTTATTTGCAAATCGCTCTTGTTGGGTTATGCGGTATTGTCTTAACTCCCACTTGGTAGGAGCTCATCACTCTAATTTCTAATCACTAACTACTAATCCCAAAAGGAGGCTATTGCAGTGGAAAACTTTAGCTTTTATATGCCGACACGCTTATTTTTCGGTGCCGGATCGGTCAAGCGTCTGGCCAAGGCACGTCTGCCGCAGGGCACGGGTCTGATCATCACCGGCGGCACCTCCACCACCAAACTGGGCTATGTGGCCAAGGTGGCGGATACGCTGGCGGAGGCCGGTCACCCGACCGTGGTATACAACAAGGTACAGCCAAACCCGACGATCGAGGGCGTACGCGAGTGCGCTGCGCTCTGCCGCGAGCAGAACATTGCATTTGTTGTCGGTCTCGGCGGCGGCTCGTCCATCGACACGGCCAAGGCGGTTGCCATTATGGCGACCAACGACGGCGACTGGTGGGACTACATTCACGGCGGCACGGGCGGCGGCAAGCGCATGGCCAATGCCGGACTGCCGATTGTTGCTATTCCAACGACCGCAGGCACGGGCACGGAGGCCGACCCGTTCACGGTTATCACCAACGGCGAGGAAAAAATCGGCGGCGGCGGCGAGAAGTGCTTCCCGACCATTTCGATCGTCGATCCGGACTTTATGATGACCGTTCCGCCGCATCTGACGGCATACCAGGGCTTTGACGCATTCTTCCATGCGGCCGAAGGCTATCTGGCTAAGACTGCAAGCCCGATGAGCGACATGTTCGCGCTGCAGGCAATTGCGCTGATTGGCAAATCGCTGGCAACGGCTGTTAAGGACGGCGGCAACGCCGATGCACGCGCGGATGTGGCACTGGCGAACACGCTGGCAGGTTTTGTCGAAACGCTGTCGAGCTGCAGCGGCGAGCACGCCATCGAGCATGCACTGAGCGCATTCCATCCCGATCTGCCGCACGGCGCGGGTCTGATCATGCTGTCCAAGGCATACTGGAGCCGCTTCAAGGACACCTCGGCTGACCGCCTGCAGGCCATTGCACACGCACTCGGACGTGCGGACGGCGATTTTCTCGCTGCGCTGGCTGAGCTGCAGCAGGCGTGCGGCGTGGACAAGCTGCGCCTGTCCGACTACGGCGTAAAGCCGGAGGATGCAGGCGAACTCGCTGACAACGCAGCAAGCACCATGGGCGCTCTGTTCCGTGTCGATCCGCGCACGCTGTCCCGCGAGGAGATTATGGACATCATCACCGAAAGCATTTAAGCGAATACGCTGAGAGCGGACCGATTGGTCCGCTCTTTTTTCGATAACGGCAGTTGCTAACACATTTTCGCGCGATAGCGCTGACTTTTTGACTTTGGGAGGGAGAAAGTTTCAACCAACGGGCGGAACTTTCGGACGACTTTGTGTCGTTTGCGTTACATCTGTGTTACACTGCTTGTATTGCCGCCAGATCATGCTATAATAGTCACAGAGTATGATATACGTCATACATCTATTAGCTTGCGGCTCTGCCGCAGACAAGGAGGTACACTCTATGAAATTTCAACAGGTAATGGCATTTTTCCTCACCGGTGCAGTGGCACTCTCCATGAGCACCACCGCGCTCGCTGCCGACCTTCCGGATAACGTTGATACCACCGTATCCGCCACACAGACCGCCGACGAGCAGGAAAACAACCTTTACACCAGGAACGACAAGGACCTGACCAATGCCGAGTTCGAGCAGAAATACGAGCTGCCGGAGAACTCGTGGTTCACGCCCGCAGTCCGCTATGTGATTGAGAACAACATCATGCTGCCGGCGGGTCATATCAACGGTAAAGAATATTTCCCGTGGTTCAATCCGGCGGAAAACCGCTGCACGGTTGCCGAAGCGATTTACAACAGCGCAAAGCTCATTGACCCGGAACTGACCGCATCCTACGCGGGCATGGCCATCAAGGAAGCACCTGACTACAACCAGATTTATGAATCTGATCGTCCCGGCATGACATTCTGCTTTGAATCCGGCATTATGACCGGTGACAGTCAGCACTACCTGCGTCCCTATGACTCCATCTCCCGTCAGGAGTTCGCGGTAGTGCTGCAGCGCTACATTACGCTGCTCGAAAAGGCCGGAAAGATTACGGTTTCGACTGATACAAGTGTGAATACCGCGTTTACCGATGCTTCTTCGCTCGCTCCGTGGGCGAAGGATGCCGTTGCGTTCTGTCAGACCAACAAGCTGATGAACGGCGACAATCACGGCGCATTCAATCCCAAGGGACAGATTAAGTCGGTTGAGCTGGCACAGGTGCTGTACAACCTGTCTCAGCAGATCAAATAATGTGCAAAACCACCTGTTATCAGTGATAACAGGTGGTTTTTCTATGTCTTTGGTGCGTCAATTTCACGTCACAGTTTTCAGTCAAAACGCGAATTATCAAAATACGGTTTATCTGCTATAATGCAGATACCGAGAGACAGCTTCCGCGAAAGAGGTAACAGCTCATGAAAAAACGCATTGCATTCCTGCTGATCGTTCCGCTGCTGTGCGTGCTGGCTGCAAGTCTGAACATCAGCTATATGCCGACCGGCGGCCTGCTTTTTGTCAGCAGCACGCCGGACGATGAACTCACTGTCTGGCAGAAAACCATGCCTGACGGTACCAAAATCGCCGTTTACGACAGCGAAACCTCCATCGTATATGCGAAATACCACGGTTTGACATACACCATCACCGAGATTCAGAAACCTGTGGACGGGCATTGGCTGCCGGAGTCCATTAAGGTCTACCGCGGTTCGTACACCTCTCCCGACAACACATAAGAGAACAGCCTCAGAGCGTGATTTTTGCACGCCTCTGAGGCTGTTTTATTTCATTCCATGATGGAAAATTCAATTTCTTCGACGGTATAGCCGTCCTCGATGATAGTCGGTGCGCGGAACAGGTCATCCTCGAGCGTATGCGGCAAATGCGCCAGACACAGGTGCAGCACGCTGCCGCCGCCCTCTCTCTGCGTGAGCAGCAGTCGTCCGCCGTGCGCCTGCGCGATTTGATTGACGAGCGGCAGGCCAAGACCAAGCGGTGTGCCGCCGCGCACGAGCGCCCGGTAATCGTCCATCGAGGTGGTGCGCCGCCAGCCGGAAAGCAGGTCATCGAACTTCGCAGGGTCCAGTCCCGGACCGGTATCGGCAACCGCAATCGTCACAAAATCCCGCGTATCAGTCAGCGAAACCGTGATTTCGCCGTCCTCCGGTGTTACGCGCAGCGCGTTTGTCAGCAGGTTATAGATTGCCGTACGCACCAGTCTCGCGTCAATGAGCGCGTCTGCGTGCTCCGGCACCTGTACGATGAATTTTGCACTGCCCGCAGGCGCATGCGTCTCAGCCTGCTGTACGGCATCGCGGCAGAGCGCTGACAGGTCGCAGCGCCGCAGAGAAAGCTGCTCGGTCAGCAGAGGGTCGTGCAGTAAATCCGAGTGCGTCAGCAGCCGATACAGCCGCATGCACTGCCGCCGCAGCCCGTCTGCCAGTGCAGGATCATCCACCTGCTCGGCCTCGGCCATCAAAGCGCCCAGATACCGCGAGCTTTTGTCCTGAATGACCCGCAGGCTGCCGTCATAGGCGGCACGGTCGCGCCGCAGATACGCCAGCAGTGCACCGCCGCGGTGCGGGATCATTTCGACCGTGTAGACCGTTCCGTCGATGTCCTCCTCTGCGGTGCAGGCAGACTGTGTATTTATGCACCGGAGCAGTATATTCCGCGTGCTGCCGCTCAGGAACGGATCCAGCTCCTCCATCGGGTGCAGACCGGAAAGCTGCTGTGCCGCGTCGCTGCACCGCTCAATACGCAGCGTATCGCTCACTGCGAACAGCGCCGCATGCCGCAGCTCGGTGCGCAGCAGCAGCTCGCGGACTGCGTTGCCGTCCAGCTGCGAAAAAAATGCGTCTTCCATCATTATCCTCCCAAAACACCGTGTAATTTTACCTTTGTACTGTGGGAAAGCTGCTGTCATTCTCGATCGTGTTTTCCTGCGTACGGTATATGCTGCGCGGTATTTGGCATACTAATCTCTGTCTTCGCGGATGTGAAAAAACAGTACGGCGCGCGCTGTGCTTTTCTCATCCCGAAAATCGGGGGATTATACAAACCGAATCCCCATATTTTGTACGATGTGTTTATTATACCACTGCCGCTACTGTCATTGCAAAGAAAATTATACAAAAATACCGGTCGGAATGACAAAAAAATCACAAATATTACACCTTGCGGCAAACTGCGCATTTAGTGTATAATAAAAACATCAACAGAGAACTTCATCAAAACATTTAGGAGGAACACTGTAAAATGGGTATCAAAGTAGGTATCAATGGTTTTGGCCGTATCGGCCGTATGGTTTTCCGCGCTGGTCTGAAGAACCCGAACATCGAGTTCGTAGCGGTAAACGATCCGTTCATGACTCCGGACTACATGGCATACATGCTCAAGTATGACACCATGCACGGTCGTTACGACGGCACCATCGAGTATGATGACAACTCCATCACCGTTGATGGCAAGAAGGTTCTGTTCTTTGCAGAGATGGACCCGAAGAACATTCCGTGGGGCAAGGTTGGCGCTGACTACGTTGTAGAGTCTACCGGCGTATTCCTGACCAAGGAGAAGGCACAGGCTCACATCGACGGCGGTGCTAAGAAGGTTATCATGTCTGCTCCGTCCAAGGACGACACCCCGATGTTCGTAATGGGCGTTAACCAGGACACTTACACCAAGGATATGACCTTCGTATCCAACGCATCCTGCACCACCAACTGCCTGGCTCCGATCGCTAAGGTACTGGACGAGGCATTCGGCATCACCGAGGGCCTGATGACCACCGTACACTCTGCAACCGGCACCCAGAAGGTTGTTGACGGCCCGTCCAAGAAGGACTGGCGCGGCGGCCGTGCTGCTTGCGGCAACATCATCCCGTCCACCACTGGCGCTGCAAAGGCTGTAGGCAAGGTTTACCCGAAGCTGAACGGCAAGCTGACCGGTATCTCCATGCGTGTACCGACCCTGGACGTTTCCGTTGTTGACCTGACTGCTAACCTGGCTAAGCCGGCTACCAAGGAAGACATCTGCGCTGCTATGAAGGCTGCTTCCGAGAAGCCGCTGTCTGAGGGCGGCCTGAAGGGCGTTCTGGGCTACACCGAGGATGCTGTTGTATCTTCTGACTTCCTGGGCGACGAGCGCACCTCCATTTTCGACGCTAACGCTGGCGTTTACCTGACCGACACCTTCGTAAAGGTTGTTTCCTGGTACGACAACGAGTGGGGCTACTCCAACAAGCTGCTGATGCTCATCGAGCACATGGCAGAGGTTGACAACAAGTAATTGCTGCCCACTGGCGTATAAAATGTTTTCAAAAAGCTCTTGTTCTTCGGAACAAGAGCTTTTTTCTTTCTCTCCGGCTTGACGGCACAGGCATATCATGCTATACTTAGTTCAAATTTAGACTATCTATTTTTGAAGCAGGTGATATACATGAATCCCTATATGGAATTTACGCACAAGACCGATCTGGCATACAGCGCAATGTGCCGACCGCTGTGCCGCGAACTCAAGCTGACACAGACGGCGTTTGACATCCTGCTGTTCCTTGCCAACAACCCCGGCCATGACACCGCCAGCGACATCGTGGAGCTGCGCCGGATCAAGGCGAACCTCGTATCAGTCAACGTCAACCGGCTGGTCGAAGAGGGCTATCTGCGCCGCGAGAGCATCCCCGGCGACCGCCGCAAGACCCGTCTGATATGTACCGACAAGGCGCTTCCCATCATCGACCGCGGCCGCGCATTGCAGGCGCAGTTCATCGACCGTCTGCTCTCCGGCATGAGTGATGAACAGCGGCAGGCGTTTGGCGATGCCGTCGGTGTCATCGACCGCAATCTCGACCAGCTCTTGCAGGAGGTGCGCTGATATGACGATGCTTTTCACCGTGCTCGTCACGTTTTTCGCCGGCATGGGCGCTGGCCTCGGCACCGGCTTCGCGGGCATGAGCGCCGCCGTTATCAGCCCCATTCTCATCACCTTTCTGCACATGGACCCGTATATGGCGGTCGGCATCGCGCTCTCGTCTGACGTACTGGCGAGCGCCGTTTCGGCCTATACCTACGGCAAAAACAAAAATCTGGATGTCAAAAACGGCCTGCTGATAATGCTCAGCGTGCTTGTATTCACCGTGGTCGGCAGCTATATCGCCAGCCTGCTCCCCTCGCGAACGATGGGCAGCTTCTCGGTGTTTATGACGTTCCTGCTCGGCGTAAAATTCATCGTCCGTCCGGTCATGACCACCAAAGAGGCGATGATGAACGTGTCCGCGCGCAAACGAGCTGTGCAGTCCATTGTCTGCGGCGTGCTGATCGGGTTTATCTGCGGCTTCATCGGCGCGGGCGGCGGCATGATGATGCTGCTCATCCTGACCTCGGTGCTCGGCTACGAGCTGAAAACCGCCGTCGGCACCAGCGTGTTCATTATGACGTTCACAGCGCTCACAGGCGCGGCCTCGCACTTCGCCATTGGCGGAATGCCTGACCCGCTGATCTGGGCTCTGTGCGTGATCTTCACGCTCGTGTGGGCACGCATCGCTGCCGTGTTCGCCAATAAGGCCAGCCCGAAAACGCTCAACCGCGCCACCGGCGTGATTCTTGTCGTGCTCGGCCTTGCTGTTATGTTATTCTCCAAAATCGCATAAACAAACCCCTTTCCGCTCTGTCGGAAAGGGGTTTTTCAGTTGAAAATTGAGAATATGGATATTTTTTTGCCTGAACACAAATTGGTGCTGGAACATGATGGGTACTATTATCACAGCAGTATGGCGGCCAGAGAGAGGGCAGAACGGAAAGACCGCGCCCTGCGAGATGCGGGATATCAGGTGCTTCGGATCTGTGACAGCCGGGAGCTGGCTGAGCCGGTTGTATTGCAGAAGACGAAAATTCTGTATCGGTTTGATGAGCAGGACAGGCATCTTGACCAAATGATCGCCTCTGTATTTTGCTATCTTGATTTACAGCCGCTCGATTTTCATCACCGGCGGGATCAATATGCAATTAATCAAATGTATTTTCATGAGCGAAAGAAACGCACTCTGGCGGTAGAATATCCTGCAATCGCGTTGGAGTGGAGCACCCGCAACGCCGACAAGCCTGATACTGTATTCAGCGGTTCACCTCGAAAAGTTTGGTGGCACTGTCCAAAATGTCAGCAGGAGTATCGAGCAACGATCGCTAATAGGACCAAGCGCCGTTCCAACTGTCCGTTCTGTGCCAATCTTCAGGCGTATGAGAAAAACTGCCTGGCAGTGCTCCGGCCGGAAATTGCCGCGGAGTGGCATTCTGCGTTAAATTCCCCTCTGACACCTTATGATGTAGTGCCCGGCTCTGAAAAAAAGTATACTGGATCTGTTCGGAAGGACATGTTTGGAAAGCAGCCATCTGTTCCCGCACCAATTCCCGAAAAAGCAGATGCCCCATCTGTCATCCGAGAACTGGGACGCGATGCGGCTTGGTGAGGCCGCCGGAGCCTGCGCTTATTTGAATCTGGCACCCCACAAAGAATTTGCCGCTTTTGCCCAGTGAGATAGCAGGGCAATCCAATAGGAAATTTGGGTGGAAATGTGAAAAGGCCATGAGTGGCGATGCGAGAAGGGACATGTCTGACAGAGTTTCATCAGCAAGCGGATTCGCGGGGATGGCTGTCCATATTGTTCCGGTCGGCGTCCAAGCAGAGCGTATTGTCTGCAAGCCTGCTACCCTGCCCTTGCTCCTATCCATACAGAGTGAATTGAACATTCAATAAAGAACGTACGTTCTTTTTAGTGTAAATCATGCTGCATTTTCGTATTTTCCTCAGAATCAATCCATATACTATGTTATTTTATGCGCTCGCTTCTCAACGGCAGTTCTCCCTCAAATCTGCGGCTGCACCTGCAGGAACTCCGCTGTTCCCTGTTCTCCGGTTTGCATTTTTGCCGGTTTCGTGGTATATTTTTAATATATGCCGTATGACTTTGTAAGCGGTCATACGCGTCAATCTGCGAACACATCATACAAAGGTGGGGAGCAAAGATGAACGGACCTACATTACAAGTGCAGATGCTCGGGCAGTTTACCCTTCGATACGGCGACCGCACCATTTCCGACAGCGACGACCGCTCCCGCCGGGTATGGTCACTGTTGGCCTATATGCTGTATAACCACGGCCGCTCGTTCGCACAGGAGGAGCTGATCCATCTATACTGGAGCAACGGCGATAAAAGTGCGGATCCCGGAAATGCGCTCAAATCAATCTTTCACCGCATTCGCACCGCGCTGGACAAACTGCAGCCGGGACTTGGCCGCCTGCTCATCCGCCGCAAAGCAGGCCGATACTTCTGGAACAACGTTATACCGCTTTCCCTCGATACCGAGGACTTCGAGGCGCATTTTCATGCCGCCGAAGCCGCCGAAGACGACGATATCCGTCTGGCAGAGTATCAGGCTGCACTGGCGCTGTATGCCGGCGATCCGCTTCCTCGCATGACCGATGAAATCTGGACTATTCCAATCGTGGCCTACTATCACAGCCTGTACACCCGTGCGGCAGCCGGGGCGATCGAACTGCTTGAAAAGCAGGAACGCACCGCCGAAGCCGTTGCGCTGTGCCATCAGGCGATTCATATTGAGCCGTATCAGGAGGACCTGTATGAGCACCTCATGCGTGGTCTGCTCCGCACCGGCGATATGAAGGGCACTATGTCGGTCTACGAGGAAATGAGCGAGCTGCTGTTTGCGCATTTCGGCGTTATGCCGTCCGAGACGCTGCGCACGCTGTATCGTCAGGCAACACGCACCGTAAACGACCGCACACTGACCATGGACGAGGTTTGCTCTCAGCTTGCGGAGCCTGCGCCGCACGGCGGCGCCATGGTATGCGAATACGACTTTTTCAAGATTCTGTACCGTTCCGAAGCCCGTTCGATCGCACGAAACGGCCATTCAGCGAATATCTGCCTGCTGTCGGTCTCCGGCAAGGACGGCGAAATGCTTGCACGCCGCAGTCTGGCCCCGCAATGAACAATCTGCAAGTGCTTGTCCAGAACAATCTGCGCCGCGGCGATGTGATCGCTCGATGCAGCATTTCGCAGTATATCATCCTGCTGCCGCAGGCGAATTACGAAAACAGCCGCATGGTCGCCGACCGACTGGTAAGCGCGTTTTACCGTCGGTATCCGCACTCGCCCGCACGGCTCCGCTATACGGTGCAGCCGCTGACGTAATCGGACTTTCAAAACAACTGCGTGCCGTCTATCCCGCGCACAATAAAGGAGATAAACATGGGTAAACAAAGCTGGAAGCCCGGCAACATGCTCAATCCCGTTCCGGCGGTGATGGTCAGCGTTGCCGATGAAGCGCACCGTCCCAACATCATCACGGTAGCGTGGGCCGGTACGATCTGCACCAACCCGCCGATGGTGTCGATTTCGGTCCGTCCGTCACGGTATTCTTACGATATTATCGAGAAAACCGGTGAATTTGTCATCAATCTCACCACCGAAAAGCTGGCGCGCGCGTGCGACTACTGCGGCGTTGTCAGCGGCCGTGATGTAGACAAATTTGCGAAAACCGGTCTGACGCCCATGCCGGTCGAGCATGTCAGCGCACCCGCTATCGCGGAAAGTCCGGTCAACATCGCCTGCCGCGTGACCGAGAGCCGCGCACTCGGCAGCCATACCATGTTCATCGCCGAGGTGGTCGGCGTGACGGTTGATGATACATATCTGGACGAAAACGACCGGTTTCATATCAACGATGCAAACCTGATTATGTACTCCCACGGCGAGTATTTTGCGCTCGGCAAATATCTCGGCAAGTTCGGATACAGCGTGCAGAAGAAGAAAAAGAGGAAGAAGTAAGGCGTTTTCAACTGCACACTATTGGCTGAAATATCAAATCTTGCTAATGTATTTGTCAAGAGTTTGTTTATAGATTTTCCGATTTTCTTTTGGAAAAAAGGGCGCATCAAATTAAACCCACAGCAGTTGTGGATTTTTGAAAAAGCTATATAATAAAATCAGTGGTTACAGTTGCTTGAGCGTTTCCATCGCTCTCGCATAGTAGATGCGGAGAAACTTGTTGACTCCGGCCATTTTAGCTACATTATACGGTTTCCCTTCCTGTTCCTTTTTGAGCAGAAAAAGGTAGACAGGGTCATCTTGAGGTTGTGTAAGTTTGAGTGCCTGCATAACCTCAAAGCAATACTTTCTGAGAGCCGCATTCCCACGTTTTGATATGTGGCGATTGTGGCTCTCAAATGTTCCAGACTGATATGGAGGCGCATCGTTACCAGCATAAGCGTTGAGTGCTTTTCCACTGTGAAAGCGGCGGATATCGCCAATTTCAGCAAGGATAAGTGGACCGAGTCTATCACCTACACCAGCCATAGAACGCAGCACGGCGTATTCAGGCAATGTTTCAGCCAATGTCTGCATCTTTAGAATAATTGAATCAGCGGCCTTTTGGGATTCACAGACAAGTTCAAGGCACTGATCTTGAGCCCCAAGGGTATATTCGTTTTCTCCTCTTGTTGTGATATTGAGCAATGCAGCTTCGTAAATTGCCAACCCATAGGTTTTGGTTTGGCGATTCCGAGATTTCCTTGCGATTTTTTCAAATGCGTCAAGAAAACGACTTTTCCCCATTTTCTCTATACGATCGTAGGATTTAAAACGATTGATAAAGAGAACGGAAAGACTGGTTTCTGGCGTTCTGGTCGTTAGAGGCAGGATGTTGGTTATGCCGGGCATTGTTTCATCCAATAGATTAAGTAGAAATACTTTGTTGGTTTTCAGGGTAAGCATTCGCTGATTATACTGTCGTGCCAAAAATCTTAAATCTTCGTATTTCTGCTCCATAGATGTGTATGGAACCAGAGAATAACTCTTTTCCAATGCATATCTGGCAATCCGCACTGCATCTTTCTTGTCCGTTTTGGCCTTGCGAAGATCCATGTCTCCGAATTTCTTGATTTGATAGGCATTAACTATACAAACAGGGAGCCCGGCTTCCTGAAACGCTTTCAGAACAGGATAATGGTAATGCCCGGTATTTTCCATTAAGATGGTTGCAGATTGATTGCTATTCAAAATATACTTGATGAAAGCATCTAGTTCGGGCTGCGTATGGTGGAATTCAAAAGGGCCTGTGTGCATTGATCCATCTTGGTTTAAGATGGCTGCTACACTTTTTGACTTGGAAATATCGATTCCTACTGCGAGCATTGACATTCCTTCTTTCGTTTCGATTTATGGCTATCCAGCTTTTCCAAAGTACGCACATATTCAATCGTGAAACGGGAGCGATGTCCCAACTTGCTGAATCGAGCACAAAACAATGGAGGCTGGCTGACACATTTGTCTGCGGGCGTGATGTCCCAATCGGAAATTTCGTCAGACCATATCTCCATTTTAAAAGAAAAGAGCAAGGCCGGATAGACCTTACTCTTACATTATGAATCGGGATTTAATGAGGGCAAAGCAAATGGAACAGATTCTCAATTACAGAGATATACCCACGGATAAACGGCTTGACATATTAAATGCTCTTGCGCAAATCGGTTTTTTCCCGGCATACGGCGGTGTGAAAACAATGCAGCGGATTATGGAAAAGTCAGTTCCGAATTCGGGTCCACAATTCTATTTCGTTCTCCGTGAAAATCAGTTAATAGGGTATAATTTTCTCATTGGTGACACGAGGAAATATAAGGCTTTCCCATGGCTTGCTGTCGGCAATATGGATGAACAGAAGTTGACGGTTTGCGAAGAACTGATGAAACTGCAAATTGTCTTTTTTCAGGAACTTGGAATGCACGATATAGCAGGTCATTGTGTTAGGCTCATGGAAGATTACAGAAAAGGAATTGGAAAACGAAAAGAAAGTGACTGCAGATAAATTCAGCTTTATCGAACCGATAAAACCCCTTTAGGAACTAAAGGGCGCACTTCTATACTCTCTATCGAGGGTAGTGCGTCCTGCGAGGCAGACAGCCTGAAGTATGTTGACGGTAAAAGCACTTGACAACTTGTTGCTTTATGGTAAGCTAAGAACGTACTGCGAATTCACATGAATTTGCAACCATCATATGAAAGAAGAGAGAAAGATGAAAAAGCGAATACTGATGTTTATCGCTGCCCTCCTGCTGCTTTGTTCTGCCGGGTGTTCTGGACAGGTTAACTCAGCTGGACAGAACGATGTTCCGCAACCGGAGAATCAGCCGATGCATGAGGCGGAAGAGCCGACGGATAAGGCGGATGAGCCGGCGGACGAAGAATGGAGCGAAATGGGGTACGACTGGCGCTTAAGCGTTCCGTTTTACGACAATGCTGAAGATGCAGCGAACATGGAATATGTAAGTCTAAATCCGATTTTTATCCTGCATGACGGCCGGTTTTATAATCTCGAGCCGACAAAAATGACATATACCGATTCCGACCGTGTAAGTGAGTCGTCAGTTTTAGATGCGCTGCCGAGGTCCTCAGAGGAGCTGCCAGTTTTGAATCTGGCGGCGGGCGATCAGCTTGTCACGTTTTCGGCAAATGTCGGCGATTATGCGTTTTTGCCTCTCGAGGATTTAGGCATGTGTCTGCCTGTCGTATGGCGTGGCGGCGTAGTGAGAGGGCAGTTGACCGATATCTACGGTTCGAATCCGGAATTTGATATTATGCCGACTGGTGTTGGGCAGGATATGTCGTATACTCCTGACAAGGTCATTGAGGAAATCAATGGACAGACTTTCACGCCGTATACCGGCACTGAATCCGGGCAGACATTTGCCAGCTATGCTGAAAAGGTCAAGCAGGCGGACGCGGAATTTTGCGGTCTCCTGGATTCGCTGAATATACCGTACCTTGCCGCAGATTGGTCATGGAGTAACGGCGGGGGAATCGTGCAGGATTACACGGATTATATTATCCGGGGCAACTACGGAGATACCGTCACATTGGGTCAGTACCAAGGAACAAAGTATGTCGAAGCGCACTTTACGCTTGTAAACACGCTGTATGAGCTTTATCCAAACAGCATGTTGGAGGCTGCGACCGAGCGGACGCATGACGGTTATTCTGTGATGCAGATACCGGAGAACATCAGTGGAGCATATGCCCTTCGCGCTCGGACGGAAAGCGGAACGGCGAGCTGTTATGCTTTTATGATTGTCAGATAAATTCATATACATCCCACAATTCATATTCGACAGGCTGAATCGCTGTTGGCCTGATATGATGTCCACTGCCCCGGCCAGTTTGATAAGCTGTACGCAGCAGACATAACGGATGTATAAAATCCCTTTGGAACAAAGGGCGCACTTCTATACTCTCTGTCGAGAGTAGTGCGTCCTGCGGAGCTTCAT
>OHAI01001149.1_pt1 | contig 20870 bp, 16 predicted proteins | sample 1577091 | NCBI WGS metagenome assembly OHAI01 (sample SAMEA3541548, study PRJEB24748) | human gut metagenome | biome: human gut; feature: human-associated habitat; material: faeces | place: China | collected 2012
TCAGTCAAGGATGCTTGCAGATGCACTTGATATAGAGGAGAAAGATGTGCTCAGACGAGGAATTAAGAGATCCCAAGATGCGTTTTTGATTTCCAAGGCAAGCCGTTACGATATTAAGGGAGGGATTTGCATGAAAAGAAATTACTGGGCGTTATTAGTTTTTGCGTTAATAATAGTATTGCAGTGGATCGGATTAGGATTTCACGGTCAAATAAGGTTTATTTTTTTGATAATTATATTAGTTCTAATTGTTTTATTGGCAATATTATTGCGGAAATAGTAAAAGTGAATAGCGAGGTGATTGTATGAAAAAGTTAATTGCATCAGTTTTGACATTAGTTTGTATTCTTACTTTGGCAAGGTGTGGAAAATCAGATAGTGGTGACTACCCTGCAACTATAATGGTAAATGGTACTAACTACTATTCCACTGATCATGCTGTTCCTGTTGAAGTGGACGAGAGTGTTATTCAATATACTACTTCTTATGCAGAAAACGGCATACCTCAAAAAGATGGCGAAGCCAATTTCAACAGAGATTTAGGAATACCTTATGCAGTTATTGAGGATGACAGTGTAGTTGTCCTTATAGATAATGAGTGGATAGAGTTCAAAGCAAAGTAAGATAACTTCAAGTCTGATGAAGAGCGCGAAGCGTGAAAGAAAATACAGAAAGAGGCTAGATACTATCCTGAATTTCTATAAAAAATTGATTCAGTTAAGAAAAGAACTGCCGGTTATTGCAAATGGAACCATTTACTCTGATGGAAAAGTAGATGGAACGTTGAGACCATACGAGTGCAAGGTGATGCGTTCCATCTAGAGAGTATAAATTATGTAGAGAAAGAATCAATTGAGGTTAGGATAAGAAATTCAACTTCAACTGAAATTAAACTGTATGAAGCGATTTCTGCGTATTCTTCCCCTTGCAAAGAATGAATAACATGACTAAGAGAACAAGTGGAAAGATAAGACCAATTCCCATTCCAACACGGATATTATTATCAGAATTCTGGGTAACATAACCTACAATACCAGGTCCAATGCTGCCTCCCAAATCGCCGGCCATGGCGAGCAATGCAAACATTGCGGTTCCACCGGTCGGCATTTTTTTAGATGTAATACTGATCGTTCCAGGCCACATGATTCCAACCGAAAAACCACATACAATACAACCGGTTAACCCGATTACCGGATTTGATGATAAGGTGGTTAAAAGATAACAGATCACACAGAGGATTCCGGAACCTGTCATAAACTTCATCAAATCCATTTTTTCACCATATTTTCCAAAAATCAAGCGACTTATTCCCATTGTAATTGCAAACATGCAAGGCCCAATCAAATCCCCAAAAGTTTTAGAAAGTCCCAGTGCAGCTTCGGCATAGGCTGATGCCCATTGTGCCATAGCCAATTCAGATGCTCCTGAACAAATCATCAGGCAGATTGCCAGCCAGACAACAGGAGTTCGGAATAACTGTCTGACGCCCATTCCATTTCTGTCATTTACTAAATGTTCTATCGGACAAGTTGCGAAATTATATATATTAATCGCCGGAATAAGTGCCCACATGACTGCCAGCCATTTCCAACTATTCATCCCGAACAGGAAGAAAAATAAGCTCGAAATCAGTATGGTGGCTGCCGCACCCCAACAGTAAAAGGAGTGAAGCAGGCTCATAGTTGCTTCTTTATTTTTAAACGGGCATGCTTCGATGATAGGACTGCAGAGAACTTCGATCAATCCACTCCCCACAGCATAGATGATTACACTTATAATAATTCCGGTAAAAGGATTCGGTAACAGATCAGGAAGAAATGCAAGTCCAACTAATCCGGCAGCAGCACATATTTCAGAAGTTACGATACATACACGATAACCGATTCGATCTACAAACTTCGCACAAAATAAGTCGACTAAAAGCTGTGTGAAGAAAAAGAATGTAGATATTAAAGCAATGTTACCCAATGAAATATCATAATCATTGTGAAATTTTAAAAATAATAGTGGTGCGAAATTTGCGGATATCGCCTGAGTGACGAGTCCCAGATAACATGCCACTTTTGTTTTTTGATAATCTGGCATAACAGAAAACTCCTTTGTTCTTTTTATACCGTATTATATATTAGATAACAAGAAAAAACATTGACTTATATCGCATAAATATTGTATTATATCGTAAATCCAATAAAAAGGTTGTTGTGAGGAAAGATATGGCACAAAATAAAATTGTAACAGATGAGAATTTAATGGAATCAGCAAAACATGGGACGGACGGTTATCCGTTTAAATGCTATTTTGAAAAGTTATCACAATTTGATTTTCATTGCATTGACTGGCATTGGCATACAGAATGGGAATTTGTATATGTTGAATCCGGAAACATGACGGTATGTGTTGGTGAATCGATGTTTTCACTATCAAAGGGAAATGGTATTTTTATAAATTCAAAGATTTTGCACAAATTTTATTCCAGTGATGAAACTGTCATCCCCAATTTCCTTTGTATGCCGTCCTTTCTTGCGCCGGAAAATAGTTTGATCTATCAAAAATATATTCAACCGATTGTTTCATCATCGTTGTCATACTTGATCTTAAACGGGGAGAATTTATGGCAAGGAGAGGCATTAGAAATTATGAAGCAAATATTTTCTGCACAGGATAGAGAAGGTGATGGTGAGTTGCTTACATCAGTTCTTATGCAGAAATTATGGCTGATTATTTATGAAAATATTGACAAAACATGTATGGAAGAGCAAACGGACGATTCCGGAACAGCTCAGGCACGCTTGCAGCTTATGATGCAGTTTTTGCACCAGAATTATGCAGAAGATATTTCTTTGGAGGAAATTGCCTGTTATGCTAATATTAGTAAAAGTACGGTGTTGAATCTTTTTAATAGATTTTTACATATCACTCCGATTAATTATTTGATTGGTTATCGGCTGAAGAAGGCAGCATTGTTGATTAAAAATACAGAGAAAAAAATCAATACGATTTCTTACGAAACAGGGTTTCATAATGTAGATTATTTTTGTAGAGCATTTAAAAAGAGTTATAAAATGACTCCAACAGAATATCGGAAAAGTAAAAATTCAACAGTACAATAAAGTTAGACTAGAAGAGGAGAATGACATTATGATAATTAGAAAATATACAGAAAAAGATATTTCCGAGATGGTTCACATCTGGAATGAAGTAGTAGAAGATGGTGAAGCATTTCCACAGGAAGAGTTCCTGGATGATAAGACAGGGGCAGAATTCTTTGCATCACAGACCTATTGCGGTGTTGCAGATAAAGATGGGCAAATTGTAGGGCTTTACATCCTGCATCCCAATAATATCGGCCGCTGCGGCCACCTTGCAAATGCAAGTTATGCAGTGGATTCAACTTGCCGTGGAAAGCATATCGGTGAGAAACTCGTAAGTGACTGCCTTGTACAGGCAAAGCTGCATGACTTTAAGGTTTTACAGTTCAATGCAGTGGTAGAAAATAATGTTCACGCACGTCATTTGTACGAGAGATTAGGATTTGTGCAGATTGGAACTGTACCGAATGGATTTCGTATGAAAGATGGGACATATCAGAATATTTGTTTGTATTATAAGGAAGTGTAATAATAAACAAATGTTAACTTAAAATAAAAATAAGTTGACAATTAAATAGACACAAAGACAAAAAATTATCGACAGTAAGTATGGTGTTGTATTTTTTGATTTAAGCATTGTTTTTCTCCTAAGATTTTGCAGGCTTGAGAAATAATACTGCGAGGTTATTTAATTTGCCGGGGGATTTTCTGCAATTATTCATATTTTACTTTTTTACTTTTATTATATAATTTAAATTATTTAGACTTATATGTAAAAAGCAGGAGGGATAATATGAAGGATATAATGTCGATAAAAAAACGTCTGGAACAGAAATCAGCAATTAATGGGAAGGCTGGCGTTGCAATTATGTCAGGCATGCTAAATGAGGAGAAGATTAGGAATCTTGTAATAAAGCACTATAATAGTATTACATGTGAAAACGAGATGAAACCAGAAATAATTTTGGGAGACGTTCCTGTATTCCGTGTTGATACTGAAGGAAATATATGTTTAGATGAAAATGGCGATCCGGTTTTAACACTTGATTTCAGCAAGGCAGATAAAATTATGGATTTTATAAAAAAACATAATGAGAAAAATCCAGATGATACAATACGGGTAAGGGGTCATGTACTCGTATGGCATTCACAGACTCCGGATTGGTTTTTTCGTGAAAAATATGACTCTCAGGGGGCATATGTGGGTAAAGAAAAGATGCTGAAGCGCCTTGAAAATTATATTCAGAAAGTGCTAGAGCATTATGACGGAGTAAATAGCCCGTATCGTGGTATTATATATGCCTGGGATGTAGTAAATGAACAGATTGAGCCGGACGATTTTCATCCAGAGAAAAACCCAGGATCAGTGCGCTATACATGTAATAACAAGAATACGGGTTGGTATAATATTTTTCAGGGGGATATTAGCTACATTACTCAGTCATTTGTTTTTGCAAACCGCTATGCGCCTAATGATATCAAGTTATTTTATAATGATTACAATGATGCAGATCCGGTGAAACGGGATGCTATTTGTGTTTTGCTCAGGCAGATTAAGGATACAAAGGGAGCACGTATTGATGGGATGGGAATGCAGGCACACTATCATATGGAGTTTCCGTCTATTGAACAGATTAGAGAAGCTGTGTATATGTATTCATCTATTGTAAATGAAATTCAGTTTACGGAATTTGATATGCAGTCAAGCAAAAGTTATGACGGATCAGACCGCGAGTTGGAGTTAGAGAGAGAGGGAGCAAGGTATAAAGAGTTGTTTCGAACAATTTATAGTCTTGATAAGGAAGATAAAATTAATATTACAGGTGTTACATTCTGGGGCACCCATGACGCAGTTTCGTGGCTACAGGTAGCTGCTTTGGTAGGAGGTGGATCTGATGGCAACAGACCTCAGATGCCGTTGCCATTTGATGATGCCTGTAACGAAAAACCAGCTTTTTGGGGAATTATAGACGCATGATAAAATATCGCTAGAGGAGAAAAGGATTGAAGTTATCATATTTGTTCAGTGATGGAATGGTATTGCAACGGGGAAAAAAGAATTATATTTGGGGAGAGACAAGCCCTGAAATTATAGTAGCGGGAATACTCGACGGCAAGAAGTTTAATACTAAGGCAGATACACATGGAATGTTTGTGGCAGAACTTCCGGATCTTCCGGTTGGTGGTCCGTATTGTATGGAAATAAACGGTGACGAGAAGCGTGTAATTAGAAACATTATGAGTGGGGATGTATTTCTTCTGGGCGGTCAGTCCAATATGGAATTGCGAATAAAATTTGTAACAGAGCGGTTTGCAGATGAAATAGAGAAAATAAATGATTCGTTTATCAGAAAGTTTGATGTTCCGAAAGAATATGATTTCGGAGAGAAAAGACAATGGCTTTCACAAGGACGCTGGGAAAGCGCACAGGGGGAATCGGTCCTTGAATTCAGCGCTTTAGGACTGTTTATGGCATTGTCTCTTCGAGAAAAAAATGATGTCCCGGTCGGGCTGATCCAGACTGCTGTGGAGGGAACACCGGTGAAAGCATGGTGTAGTGAAGAGACAATAAGGCATATGGGTTTTTATACAGATGAGTTGGAAAAATGTAAAAATGAAGACTATGTTTTATGTACGCAGAAAATAGAAATTGAAAGAGAAAAATACTGGATGAAAAAAGCGGATCAGTCTTTTGATCAAAGGACTGATAGTTTTTATAAAATAAGTATTCCAGGTATATGGAAAGGAAACATGAGAGATTTCTGTGGAACAGTTTTACTGGAAAAGAAGTTCTTTATTACAGAAGAACAGGTGGTTACGCCTGCAGAAATTCTTATGGGAGCGTTTACAGACGCTGATAAAATATATATAAATGGAATCTGCTGCGGTAGTTCTTATGACAGATATGCATCAAGGATTTATCCTGTAGCCCCAGGAATTCTAAGGGCAGGAGAAAATGTGGTCTGCATACATCTGTATGTATTCCGTGGCAGAGGAGGAGCAATGCCAGGAAAACAATATGGAATACGATTCAAAAAGGGGAAAGAAAGATGGCTTGATTTGTCTGGAACATGGGATGCACAGATTAGAAAACAAATGGAATATTTGCCGGAAAAGACATTTTTCAATTATATGGCATCAGCTATGTTTAATGGTATGATATCACCGGTAAGTCCTTATAAGATATGTGCTGTTATTTATTATCAAGGAGAATCTGATGTTGGACATCCGAATAGATATGCGTTAGAATTTCGTGCGCTGGTCAATGACTGGAGAAAATCTTGGAAGGAAAAGCAATTGCCGATTATATACGTACAGCTTGCTGGTTTTTCCGATGGAAATATTAAGAAACAGGGGACGCAATGGGCGGAATTCAGGGAAGTACAGCGGCAGGCAATGGAGATTGAAAATACGGCGATGGTACAGGCATATGATGTGGGCGAGTATAATGATCTCCATCCCATGGATAAGAAGGCTTTGGGAATGCGAGCTGCGCTTGCTGTACATAAATTGGTTTATGGAGAAAAGGAAGAATGTACAGGACCGCAGGTGAGGAAAATCAGACTGGACAGAGATAAAAGAGTATATGCTGTTTTTGATCAGCCGTTGCAAACTGGAAGTAAAAAAGACGGATGTGAATTAGTAAGTGAAGTTGAACTCAGAAAAGCGAACGGAGATTATAAAAGAGCATATGTCACAGTTGATGGAAATGAAATTTGTGCATGGTTGTCTGATGGCGAGGAACCAACGGGAATTCGTTATGCATGGAAGGATTGTCCTATGAATATATGTCTGTATGGAAAAAGGGGACTTCCGGTCATACCATTTATAAAGGAGTGGGGCAGGGATGCAATTTATACTGGAAAAATTTGTGAGACAGATAGATAATTTTTCAATCCGCAAAAAAATGATTTTTATCTACATATTCTGTATGCTTTTACCAATCACGCTGACAGACGGGGTGATCATATATACGGTTCTGCATACAGAAGCACAGCTGCGCAGATCTGAAATGGAAGATATTGCAGATGCTGTTAACTATCAGATTTTTTATGATGTGGACACTGTTTCAAAAGTAGCAAAAAGTATATATGCGAATAAGTATATCAATGATTTCCTAGAAATGGAATATAGAGATCCTTTTGATTATGTAGTAAGTTATCAGGAATTTTTTAAAGATACACTTTTCCAAAGTTCAGATATGACAGGAAGTTCACTGACAACCTTGTATACAGATAACAGTACAATTGTAAGCGGAGGTACGGTCAGAAATCTGGATCTGATCAAAGAAAGCGGTTGGTATCGGGATCTGAATGAAAAAGGAACAGAACAGATGCTTTATTTTGCATATGAACCAAAGGTACCAGGAGCAGTAATGCATCCGGAAAGGCATGTCTACTTTGTTCGTAAGATGAACTACTATGGAGGCGGACAGTCGGAAAAGTTGCTTAAAATTGAAATGGATTACAGTACGATAAATAAAAATCTGCAAAATCTGAATTATGATACGCCCGTATATATATGCCATGAGGGAAAAATTATATTTTCAAATCGTGATGGCGAAAATATCGGAGATGAGTATGAAAAATTTTCAGATTACAAAGAAGTTGAATATAAGAAAACAAGTAATATTTACGGTGCTCAACTGGAAATATACGTGCTACGTCCAGAGACAGATCTTATAGGAAAGCTGGTGGAAAGGCTGCCTATGCTGTTGCTCCTTTTTTTAATCAACATCTTTTTCCCGCTGATTATGGTACTGCTTTTAAACCATTCATTAACTGCCAGAATCAGCAGATTGAGCAGTATTTTCAGAAACACAGAAGATGAAAATCTGGTTGAGATTGAAAATGTGAGTGCAAAAGATGAAATAGGTGATCTGATGAGGAATTACAATCGGATGGCATCACGTATAACAACGTTAGTAAATATTGTTTATAAAAATCGGATACTGGAACAGGAAATGACAGTGGCAAGACAAAAGGCTGAGCTTCTTGCACTGAGAAGTCAGATCAATCCTCATTTCCTTTTTAATGCACTTGAAAGTATACGGATGCACAGTGTAATAAGAAAAGAAAAAATCACGGCGGAAATGGTTGAAAAACTTGCTGTTATGCAGAGACAGTATGTGGATTGGGGAGAGGATCTTATTGAGGTAGGTAAGGAGATGGAGATTGTCAAGAATTACATGGATCTTCAGCAGTACCGATTTGGTAAAAGACTGTCATATAGGCTGGATGTGGAAACAGAATGCCAGCATCAGAAGATACCGAAACTGACAATTGTTACATTTGCTGAAAATGCATGTATGCATGGAATAGAGAAAAAGACTGCACCAGGCTGGATATTTATTACTGTGTACAGAGAAAATGAGGAAATGTGTATTGAAGTAGAAGATACCGGGGAAGGAATGACGGAAAAAGAGTTTGACAGTATGCGGCGAAAGATGAAAAATGCGAGCATAGAACTACTGGAAAATGAAAAAGGCGTAGGTATTATTAATGCCTGCCTGAGACTGAAAATGATGTCACATGATAAAGTGCAATTTGAATTAAACGGGGAAGAGGGAACGGGGGTGTCGGTTCTGATACGCCTGCCATTTATAGAAAGTGAAAAAGGGTGATAAGATGCTGAGAGTACTATTAGTAGATGATGAACCATTTATACTTCGGGGAATGAAAGAGCTTATAGATTGGGAAGATGAAGGATTTGAGATTGTAGGCTCAGCAGCTGACGGAGAAGAGGCACTTCTTTTTCTGCAGAATCACGATGCAGATCTTATTCTTTCTGATATTAAAATGCCAATTATGGATGGTCTTGAGTTGCTTCGTAAGCTGCGAATCTCTGAAAAATATAGAGATATTTATTTTATTATTCTGAGCGGATATGCTGATTTTCAGTATGCTCAGGAGGCAATCAAATATGCATGCAATGACTATATATTGAAACCCGTGGAGGAAGAAAAACTTGTACAGGCACTTCGCAAAGTCAGAGGATTAAAAAATATAGAATTGGAGAAAGAAAGAGAAACAAAAAAACTGGAAAATGCGTATCTTTCCGGGAAACTTATCTCTATTATTCAGGGAAGATCGGATCCTCTGACGATTGAGTATGTTCAACAGCATATTCGTTTATCAGAACAGGTGAGGTATGTTGAAATCCTGATCGATGAAAAAAATTACGAGGACGACTATGAGGATTCCGTAAAGTTAGCAAATCAAAAACAGCTGTATAATATCTGTAAGGATTATCTTCAGGATGACAGTCAGCATTGTGTGATGGATGTCTCCATACAGGAAAAGGTCTATGATGTTGGTTTCATTTTATGCAGATATATGTATGAATCTTCAGATATTAAAGAATATTTGGGAGATTTTATAAAGTATCTGAGAGAAATACTCGGACTGCCAGTGATTATGATTGTGGGAAAAGAGGAAAAAAATCTGGAAAAAATTGCAAAATCATACAGTACAGCGAGGAGGGTAAGATCCTTTCAGGGATTCAGGGAAAAAAAGGAAATTTATTATTATGAGGAGGAAATGCAAATTCATACAAACGGGATCATGCTTTGTAAGAAAAATCTTGATATTCTCCTGAATGCCATTGAACAGAACAATCATGCAGAAATTATGAAAGCAGTTGACGGATTTTATGAGGAAATGAGAGAGCGAGGGATAGCCGGCGAGGTAATGCGTCTTAATATTAATTATCTTCTTTTTCAGCTGCTGCATCTTGCATCGGAGCTGGATGACAGTGTAAATCAGGAAGAGATATTGAGGATGATCAGTGAAGGGACTTTTGAGGCTGGGATTCTGCGGGGAAGTAAAGCTCATCTGTGTAGGGTCGCATGTGAATACGGGGATTATTTGGCTCAAATGCGTAAGGATTCCTCACGAGGTATATTGGGGAAAGTAGAAAAAGAGATTCGGGAGAGATATGCGGAGAATCTGACACTTAAAGAATTCGGTGAGAAATATTACCTGAATGGAGCGTATTTGGGACAGCTATTTAGGAAAAAATTCGGACAGTCGTTTAAAGACTATCTAAATAATTGCCGGATAGAACAGGCTTGCCATCTGTTGCTGAGGACAGATAAGAAAATATACCAGATAGCGGAGACGGTGGGATACCGGGATTTGGACTATTTTGTGAATCGATTTATCTCAGTGAAAGGTTGTACACCGGCAAAATTCCGAAAACAGGCGAAGACAAAGGATGAAAAGAAAGGGGCAGAAGATTTATCAGAGTGAAGTTCTATAGTTTATCCTGCTTTTTGATATACTTTATCTGATTTTTTTCAGGTACTGATCCGTTAAAATAAAGTTATCAAATTTAAGGAGGACAATTATGAAAGCAAAAAGAGTGACGGGAATGCTGCTGGCATCTGCACTTGCGGTATCATTGTTTACCGGATGTGGTAGCGGAAGCAGCGAGAATGAGGGAGGAACAAAAGAATTTACAGCTTTCTATGCGGTTCCAGGAGCTGAAATCAATGACGACAATGAGATTCAGCAGATTATCGCAGAAAAAACTGGTGTAAAGGTGGACGAGACATGGCTTACCGGTCAGACAGCTTCTGAGGCAGTAGGAACGCTGATTGCCGGAGGTGATTATCCAGATTTTATTGATGGCGGAGATGCAATGGGACAGCTCTATGAGGCAGGAGCACTTGTTCCTTTGGATGATTATCTGGATGATTATCCGAATATCAAGGCGTATTATACGGATGAAGAGTGGAATAAGCTGAGACGGGATGATGGTCATATTTACTGGATTCAGCAGTTTCAGAATGTTAAGGGAGAAGAGAAGGCTACGACGCATAATGATGAAGCCTTTTGGATTCAGACAAGAGTACTGGAGTGGGCAGGATATCCTGAAGTAAATACTTTGGATGAATATTTTGATCTTTTGGAAAGCTATATGGAAGCCAATCCTACAATGGAAGACGGAACAGAGAATATTGCTTACACAATTCTATGTGAAGACTGGAGATATTATTGCCTGGAAAATGCACCGCAGTTTCTGGATGGTTATCCAAATGACGGATCTGTGATTGTTGATCCAGATGAACTGAAGGTTATTGATTATAATACTACAGATACTGCAAAACGGTACTTTCAGAAATTGAATGAAGAATACAAGAAAGGTTATGTGGATCCTGAATCATTTACACAGACTTATGATGAATATATTGCTAAACTTTCTACAGGACGTGTGCTGGGAATGGTCGATCAGTGGTGGGACTTTGCATATAATGTAAATGATTCCTTGAAACAACAGGGACTTGATGAGAAAGGATGCAGTTATGTGCCGCTTCCGATCACTATCGATGAAGGAATTAAAAATCAGTGGCACTGTTCAGGAGGAGTTATGAATTCAGGATCAGGACTTGCAATTACAACAAGCTGCAAAGATGTGGAAGGAGCACTGCAGTTTATAGACGATTTGCTTAGTCAGGATATTCATAATCTGAGATTCTGGGGAGTAGAGGGTGTCGATTATGAAGTTAATGATGATGGATTGTTTTATCGGACAGAAGAACAGAGAAAGCAGGCAGCAGATACGGCATACAAAGCATCACACCTTTGTTCATATTCTTATTTCCCAAACTATAAAGGAACGAGTGATGATGGTATCAATGCAAATTGGCCTGATGATCAACCGGATGAATTTTTTGACAGTCTGAACTCGGCCGTACAGAGATGTTTTAAGGCATATGGCGCTGAGACATATGTGGATATGCTGGGAACGAATGAGACTCCTGGTCCATGGTATCCGATGTATTCATTTTCCGGTACGATGACTACAAGTACACCGGGTGGTGTGGCATGGACAAAAATGGGAGAGATAAAACATGAATATCTTCCGAGAACTGTCATGGCAAATGATTTTGAGAGTGAATGGAATACATATATGAAAGCCTATGAGGGATGCAATCCACAGGATTTCCTTGATGAGATGCAGGCGGAATTGGATCGTAGAATGAAAGAAGCAGCTAAATTCGAATAGGATATAACATACAAAACGGGCAGATATGTGTCATGCTTATCTGCCTGTTTGAAAAATGAGGTGAATTTATGTCTTTAGGAATAAAGAGAAAAAAAACAGTAGTGGATGAACCCAAAATTCATTTTAGTTGGAAGGAGGCAAAACGACAGAAATCCCTTCTAATCTGGTCTGGAATTATTGTAATTTATGGTATCATTTTCTACTATCTCCCATTGGGCGGCTGGGTGATGGCTTTTCAGAACTACAGACCGATTGACGGACTTTTGCACTCTGAGTTTGTCGGATTGCAAAAGTTTCAGCAGTTGTTTTCAGATGCAACTTTTTTACGGGTAATACGAAATACACTTGCAATGGGTGTGATCAATTTGGTGGTTACTTTCGTTGCTGCAATTGCATTTGCAATCCTTCTCAATGAGGTACGAAATACAATTGGGAAAAAAACAGTACAGACAATATCGTACCTGCCGCATTTCCTGTCATGGATTATTGTAACCGGCATCATTCATGATGCTTTGTCAGGAACTGGCATTATTAATGAATTGCTTGTTAATTTGAATGTTATTAATCAGCCGATTAATTTTTTTGCTCATAAAGAGTATTTCTGGCCTATTGTCGCTTTTGCCAACGTATGGAAAGAAACCGGATGGAATGCAATTATATATCTGGCGGCAATAACATCTATTGATCCGTCACTTTACGAAGCGGCATCAATTGACGGAGCAGGAAGGTGGGCGAAGATTAAACATGTAACACTTCCGGGAATAAGACCTACTATTATGATTCTGCTTCTTATGAATGTTGGAAATGTGTTGAATGCAGGGTTCGAAATTCAGTATCTGTTAGGAAACGGGCTTGTTCAGAGTGTATCCCAGACAATTGACATTTACGTGCTGAATTGGGGTATCAGTCAGGGAGATTTTTCCATTGGTACAGCAGCAGGTATATTTAAGAGTGTGGTAAGTATTATTCTAATTGTTATTGCAAATCAGCTTGCAAAACGCAATGGAGACGAAAGATTATTCTAAGGAGGGCTCAAGATGGAAACAAGAAAAAAAATAAAATCATCGCCCGCAGATAAAGTGTTTACAGTATGCAATACAATTTTTATGATTCTGTTTATTATTATCACATTGTATCCGATTCTGAATACGCTTGCTCTTGCATTTAATGAAGGAACGGATGCATTGCGAGGCGGTATATATCTGATACCGAGAAAATGGACATTGAAAAACTTTATTACTGTTTTACAGAAAGACAATCTGATCACAGGTGCCTATATTACTGTGGCACGAACACTGATCGGAACGTTTACAGCCCTTATTACTAATGCGATACTGGCATTTATTGTAAGCAGAAAAAGATTTTTATTTAAAAAACAGCTGTCTCTTTTCTGGGTTATTACGATGTATGTAAATGGTGGTATGATTCCAACATTTTTGCTGTACAAAGGACTTGGGTTAACAAACAGTTTCTGGGTATATGTGATTCCGGGAATGATTAGTGCATTTAATATGCTTGTTATACGTACATATATGAATGGACTTCCAGACAGTCTGGAGGAGTCAGCGCAGCTTGATGGAGCAGGATACTTCACTATTTTTACGAAAATCATTTCTCCTCTGTGCAAACCTGTTTATGCGACAGTTGCTCTTTTTGTAGCAGTGGGACAGTGGAATTCATGGTTTGATGCAATGTTGTACAACAGAATGAATGCAAAATTAACAACATTGCAGTATGAGCTGATGAAATTACTGTCGTCTGTGACGAATCAAGGGGCTTCGGCAGAGGCAATGAAAAATGCAACGGGTTCGGTTACTCCTGAGACAGTTCGAGCAGCGGCGTCAATACTGACTATGCTTCCAATCATTTGTATTTACCCGTTCTTACAGCGATATTTTGTTACCGGACTTACTTTAGGTGGCGTAAAAGAATAATATATAGGCGGAGGTTAAAGGATGGACAGAAAAGAAGCCAGGAGAAAAGCACAGGAACTGGTTATGAAAATGACTATAGAGGAGAAGGCTTCTCAGCTCAGATATGATTCACCAGGTATTTCAAGGCTTGGGATTCCAGAATACAATTGGTGGAATGAAGGGTTACATGGAGTTGCGAGAGCGGGAATTGCAACAGTTTTTCCGCAGGCAATTGGAATGGCTGCCTCATTTGATGAAGATATGGTTCGAAAAATAGGAGATATTATTGCAGAAGAAGGCAGGGCAAAATATAATGCGGCTTCTAAACAAGATGATAGAGATATCTATAAAGGACTTACTTTTTGGGCTCCAAATGTAAATATCTTTCGCGACCCCCGCTGGGGCAGAGGACACGAGACATATGGAGAGGATCCTTGCCTTACGGCTACTTTAGGCAAAGCCTATGTGGAAGGGCTTCAGGGAAATGGTGAGACGATGAAAGCGGCTGCCTGCGCGAAACATTTTGCAGTTCATTCCGGTCCAGAGGCATTACGTCATGAGTTTAATGCCGAAGTATCTCAAAAGGATATGGAAGAGACATATCTTCCAGCTTTCAAAGCTCTTGTAGAGGATGCGCATGTGGAAGCTGTTATGGGAGCCTATAATTGTGTCAATGGTGAACCTTGTTGTGGCAGTAAGACACTTATAAAAAATAAACTTCGGGGTGAGTGGAATTTTGAAGGGCATTTTGTTTCTGATTGCTGGGCAATAAGGGATTTTCATGAAAACCATATGGTTACGGGTACGCCAATGCAGTCTGCAGCAATGGCATTGAATGCAGGGTGTGATTTGAACTGTGGAAATACATATCTTCATATCCTTAATGCTTATCATCATGGCATGGTTACAGAGGAAGCTATTACGGAGGCTGCAGTTCGTCTTTTTACAACCCGTTTTATGCTGGGACTTTTTGATGGAAGTGAGTATGACAAAATACCATATTCTAAAGTGGAATGTAGCGAACATCTTTTGATAGCACACAAGGCAGCGTTAGAAAGCATTGTGCTTTTGAAAAACGAGAATGGAATTCTTCCGTTGAAAGAGAAGGAGATAAAAACATTAGGCATTATTGGACCTAATGCAGACAGCAGGGCAGCTCTGATCGGAAATTATCACGGAACATCATCAGAATATGTAACTGTATTGGAAGGAGTCAGAAGATATGTGGGTGATGAGATAAGGATTATTTACTCACAGGGATGCGATCTTTTCAAAAATAAAACAGAACCTCTTGCCCAGGATATGGATCGCTTATCAGAAGCTGTAACTGTAGCACAAAATAGTGACGTGATTATCCTGTGTCTTGGTCTGGATGAGACTCTGGAAGGTGAAGAAGGAGATACAGGAAATAGCTATGCGTCTGGTGATAAGGAAGATCTTCAACTCCCGTTGTGCCAGCGTAGATTGATGGAAGTGGTGGCGCAGACTGGAAAACCGGTGATTTTATGTATGATGGCAGGGAGTGACATAGACTTGAGTTTTGCACAGAAACATTTTGAGGGAATTCTTCAACTCTGGTATCCAGGTGCCCGTGGAGGAAATGCTGTTGCGGAAATCCTGTTCGGAAAAGAATCTCCTTCAGGAAAACTGCCTGTTACTTTTTATGAAACTTTGAGCGAACTGCCTTCGTTTGAAGATTATTCCATGAGTGGAAGAACATACCGGTATATGAAAGGAAAGGCTCAGTATCCTTTCGGGTACGGACTAACTTATGGAAAGGCGGAAGTCCGCTCAGTAGAAGTGGTGGAAACAGAAACAGGAGCAAATGTTTTTGTGAAGGTGGAAAATACGGGCGAAAGAGATATTTGTGAGGTATTGCAGATCTATATCAAGTGTGAAAATTCGATTTATGCGGTTCCAAACCCGCAGTTATGCGGGTTCTGCAGAGTAAAACTTTACAAGGAAGAAAGAAAAACCCTTCAGGTACATATTCCTGGGGAAGCATTTACTGTTGTGGATGAAGAAGGACGTCATATTGCAGGGGGAAAGCATTATACAATCTATGCCGGTTTCTCTCAGCCTGATGCGAAAAGCGAGGAACTTATGGGTATGAGTCCTGTTAAGGTGGAGTTTAGAAAAAGGTAGACTGAACTTAAGGATGGAAAAAGCTATGAAGATTAATCTGGACAGTCCTGTTATTGTTTTTTTAACTACAGTTGCAGATTTTATGATATTAAATATTCTGTTCATTTTATGCTGTGCGCCGGTCATTACGATCGGCCCGGCAGTCAGTGCTCTTTACACGATTACTATGCGCGAGGCAAGACATGAGGGTGGATATATATTCAAACCTTTTTTCAAAGCATTTAAAAATAATTTCAAGCAGGCGTTTCTCTTATCCATCTTGTATTTAATAATCGGAGCAAGTTTTGTTTTTGGAGTGAAATTTTGGATAGAAAAGCCGGAATTTTCAACAGTCAATCAGGTGATTCTCGTGATTACGGGAGTATTTGCAGTTATTTTTATTTTTTCACTTCTTTATGTATTTGCTTTAATAGCCAGATTCGATAATACTATTTTTAAAAGCGTGAAAAATGCAGTGATGCTGGCTGTTTTTAATCTGAGAGAGACATTTTTGCTGACTCTGATCCATGTAATTGTAATTGTGCTTATGATTTTTACAAAAGGTATTTGGATTTTTATGATGGTTGGCGGATTTTCAGTCTGTGCATATATAAATTCACTGCTTTTTATAAGAGTATTCCGGCAATATGAAAAGATAGAAGGAGGAAATCATGATGACTAAAATGGTAATCAATCCGAACAGGAAACTGAGCAGGATTAACAGACAAATATACGGTCATTTTTCTGAACATCTAGGAAGATGTATTTATGAAGGAATTTATGTGGGGGAAAATTCACCTATTGAAAATGTGAATGGAATGAGAACTGACGTAGTTGAAGCGTTGAAAGAGATTCGAGTTCCAGTGCTTCGTTGGCCTGGAGGATGTTTTGCAGATGAGTATCACTGGATGGACGGAATAGGTCCTGCGGGTTCACGTAAAAAGATGATTAATACAAATTGGGGAGGCGTGTTGGAAGACAACAGTTTCGGAACACACGAATATTTTGAGCTCTGCCGTCAGCTCGGATGCCAAACGTATATTAATGGAAATTTGGGAAGTGGAACAGTTCGTGAAATGTCTGAGTGGATAGAATATATGACATTTGATGGAATATCCCCTATGTCCGAACTGAGAGGAAAGAATGGTCAACAAGCTCCATGGAAAGTTGATTATTTTGGAATCGGAAATGAAAACTGGGGATGCGGGGGAAACATGAACCCAGATTATTATGCAAATGAGTATCGCAGATATCAGAGTTTTGTTCGTGACTATAATAATGAAGATCATATTCAAAAGATTTGCTGCGGAGCACCACACGAAGATTATGAGTGGACGAAAGAGGTATTGGCAACCTGTTTCCGTAGAACTTCCGAAGAACAGCATGGATTTATGGATGGACTTTCTCTCCACTATTATGTATATCCAGAAGGGATTGAAATCAAAGGAAGCTCAACGGAGTTTGATGAAAATGTCTGGTATAAGACATTGAATAAGGCGGTGTATATAGATGAACTTATTCGCAGACATGGTAAGATTATGGATGAATATGATCCTCTGAAAAAAATAGGCATGATTGTAGATGAATGGGGAACGTGGTATACATGTGAGCCGGGTACAAATCCGGGATTTCTTTATCAGCAGAATACGATGCGTGATGCACTTGTAGCGGGGATCACATTGAATATATTTAATAAACACAGCGATCGTGTGAAGATGGCAAATCTTGCACAGATTGTTAACGTACTCCAGGCTGTTCTGCTTACTGAGGGGGATAAAATGATTAAGACGCCTACATATCATGTCTTTGACATCTATAAAGAACATCAGGATTCGAATCTTGTGGAGAGCAGTATTGAGACAGAGATGATTGGGGTGGAAGAAGAGTGGAAGGTACCGAATCTGACAGAATCTGTCTCAGAAACAGCGGATGGAACACTCCATCTTACTATAACAAATCTTTCTGTCGATCAAAGTTTTGATATAGATACTACGATTATTGATAGAAGTGTAAAAACAGTAAAAGGAGAAATTGTTACGGGGGAAATACACGCAAAAAATACTTTTGAAGAACCGGAGTGTATTACAGTAAAAAAATATGATGGCACACAGATTACGGAAAAAGGAATTCGATTTACGATTCCGGCGTGCAGTGTCCTGCATCTGGAAGTGAGGTAGAATGGTTGTGGGGAGTGAGCAGCATCGATTATGCAGAAAATGTCTATTAAAAGATATGTCTGAAAAAGAATTTTTTCACAATATGTATCGCTATATTTCCAATCTTTCAGAAGATGATAAAGTTTCCAATTCAGAATATGAGCGCAGATTGAAAAAATGCGGAGAATGTACGAATTTGTTGAATGGTATATGTAGGATTTGCGGATGCTTTGTTGAGATGCGTGCAGCGATAGCTGTTAAACATTGTCCTAACAGTGTTCCTAAATGGTAGAATTTTCTACAAGTATAAAATAGGATGAATCCTCTAGTCTTACATGTCTTGAAAATAGTAAAAACAAAATAGGAGTGGATGTAAAGAGTGTGTGAAACTTTTTCTGTAAATAGCTAATAACAGCAAGGTCTTCTATGGTAAAATATAAATCATAGGAGGCCTTTTATTATGGCAAGAAGAGTTGAAAAGGCAGACGGATAAGAAACAAAGATAAAATAGTAAAAATAGAATAGAACAAAGAAAGAATATGGAGATAAAACAGAAAGGAATAAACAATGAATGTAAATCCTATAACAAGATTGGATTATCCGGATCCGGACGTGATCCGCGTAGAAGACACATATTATATGGTATCCACAACCATGCACTTTATGCCGGGCTGTGAGATTCTGCAGTCTTTTGATCTTGTGCACTGGGAGCATGTGACTTATGTCTATGAGACGTTGGATCATACGGATGCGCAGCAACTGAAAAGCGGTCAGAATATTTACGGACAGGGCATGTGGGCAGCTTCCCTGCGCTATCATGAAGGCCGATTTTATATCTGCTTTGTGGCAAATGATACCCGTAAGACTTATTTGTATACTTCGGAAAAAATAGATGGTCCATGGAAAAAGCAGCTGATAGAAGGCTTTTATCATGACGGCTCTTTATTATTTGATGAGGATGGCAGAAACTATATTGTATATGGAAATGATGAAATCTGGATTACAGAATTGAATGAAGATTTGACTGCACCAAAGAAGGACGGATTACATCGTCTTTTAGTCAGTGATCATAAGAACCCGGAGCTAGGCTATGAGGGTTCTCATATTCAAAAAATAAACGGCTATTATTATATTTTTCTGGTTCATTCCCTGAGAGACCGCTGGATGCGGACGGAAGCATGCTTTTACAGTGATTCTCTGGAAGGAGAATTCACGGGTGGAGATGTACTTTGTGATGATCGTGGATATTGTGGACAGGGCGTGGCACAGGGAGGAATAGTGGATACGCCGGATGGAAAGTGGTATGCAATGCTGTTTCAGGATTCCGGAGCAGTTGGACGGATTCCTATTCTGCTTCCGGTTACCTGGAAGGATCATTTTCCGGTTTTTGGACAGAACGGACATGTGCCGGAAGAAATAGAGGTTCACAGTACCAGACCAGGATATATTTATCAGCCATTAGTGGGAAGTGATGATTTCCGTAATGGGCTGCTTCCGCGCTGGCAGTTTAATCATGATCCAGATCCACGGTACTATCATCTGGATGCATTGCAGGGAACCTATACAATTACAACACGGGAAGTTTGTACAGAGCTTACACAGTCAGTAAATACGCTTACGCAAAGGATGAGTTACCATCCATTTACTGTTCCTCCTCTAAATCTTCAGTTCAGCCAGTTTGCCACTTCATCCGCCGGAAACGTAAATTGTATTTCCCCGTCATTCACAGAAACTGTTTTCCCTATTGTGTCGTTGGTAACAATAATTTCCAGGCAACATCTTTTAAATCCATTTCTGCTATCAAATTTCATTCCTGATAACTTAATGTGTTTATTCTTACATTTCATTTTTCTCCTCCTTCCGAAAATCCTCAGTTTAATTCTACAGCACGTTTTATAACCTCGGATAAAGGCAACTCTTTATCTGCTCGATTGCACAGTTTTCTTATTTCACATTCGGGGCAGGCAGTTCCGACACAAAATGATTCCAGCGCCTCCACTGCCTCTTCTAATAATTCCTTTTTACTTTTCAAATTATCACTCCTCTAAATCATCATTTAACCTCTTTGCAAACTCTACTGCATCTACATATCGCTCATCACACATCGGCCGCCCATGCTCGAAGGGCTCTTCGCAGTCATCTTTATACCGGCACCCGTAGCAGGCCAGCAACTCCAGGTGGTGTTTTGCTTCTTCTGCATCTTTTCGCAGCCAAGTTATAATACATTTTCTCAGGTTTTCATCTGTGCAAACTGCCTCTTCATCATCTCCGCTGCAACCTCCCCGGCAGAACTGCCTTGTCAGTTCCTCTCCAACACCACTCTCACAGCCCATCTGGATAATAAGCTCCACGAACCGTTCCGGCGTGCCGGCGTATTTCTCATAATTTGTCATTGTCCTCTCCCTCTCATCCGTTCATCCAGCTCAATTTCCATCTCCAAAACTGTCTGGCTTAAAAATGGATATTTCTTTTTTAGGACCACAGAATATGTATGCATGCGTTCCCACTCCTCAGAATCTCGTCCCGGAACTCGATTCTTATATCGGTTCCAAAACTTGTTATATACTTCTTCAAAGCCA
>OHAI01001160.1_pt1 | contig 20779 bp, 16 predicted proteins | sample 1577091 | NCBI WGS metagenome assembly OHAI01 (sample SAMEA3541548, study PRJEB24748) | human gut metagenome | biome: human gut; feature: human-associated habitat; material: faeces | place: China | collected 2012
CAAACCATGGGTATCAATATTGCTCTTGGAGGAAGTATGGTGCTGGTGGGCAAACGAACCGATAACCTGATTAGTCGCCGCGACGGGTACTGCATTGTCAGTGTGTCGTGGCTGTTGTTTACGGCATTGGGGATGTTGCCTTTTTACTTTAGCGGATACATTCCTTCTGTGGCAGATGCTTTTTTTGAGACCATGTCTGGTTTCACCACTACAGGAGCGACCATCCTGGACGACATCGAGTCATTACCCTATGGGTTGCTGTTCTGGCGCAGCCTGACGCAGTGGATTGGAGGACTGGGTATTGTGTTGTTTACCATCGCGTTGCTTCCACTTTTCAGTGGTAGCAGCCAGCAGCTTTTCCTTTCGGAGGCTACCGGCGTGACGCATGACAAGATTCATCCCAAAGCGAAGATTATGGCCCGTTATCTGTGGCTGATTTATATAGGTTTGACACTGGTAGAAACGATTCTGCTGATGTGTGGAGGAATGAACCTGTTTGATGCAATATGTCACTCTTTTGCCACCACGGCTACAGGCGGATTCTCTACCAAGCAGGATAGTGTGTCTTACTGGCATTCTCCGTTTATTGAATATGTGATTTCTATTTTCATGATTCTTTCCGGTGTAAATTTCTCGTTGTATTATATGGCGCTAAAGGGAAAGTATCAAAACCTGTTGAGGGATAGAGAGCTGCACTGGTTCCTCAAATCAGTGGGCATACTGACGGGAATAATTACCATAGCCTTGTTTGTGACAGATTATTATGACTTGGAAACTGCATTCCGCAAAGCTCTTTTCCAGGTAGCTACTGTACATACCTCTTGCGGGTTTGCAACGGATGATTACAACTTGTGGCCTCAGTTCACCTGGATGCTGCTCCTGTTTGCCATGCTGTCGGGAGGTTGTACGGGTTCCACAAGCGGAGGAGTCAAGAACCTGCGTTTGCTCATCATTGCCCAGAACATCCGTAACCAGTTCAAGCAGATGCTTCATCCGCGTGCCGTATTGCCGGTGCGTGTCAATAAAGAAGCAATATCCTCGCAGGTATCGGCCACGGTATATACTTTCTTTGCCACGTATCTGGTTTGCATTTTTGTGGGCTGGACGCTGCTGATGTGCTTTGGAGTGGGACTGACGGAAGCAATGAGTACGGTTGTGTCGGCTATTGGTAACGTAGGTCTGGGGTTGGGCGCTTTTGGTCCCGTGTTCTCATGGGCTGCCTTACCCGATGCAGCCAAATGGATATTGTCAGTACTGATGTTTATCGGTCGTCTGGAGATTTTTGGTATTCTGCTGTTGTTCTATCGTGGATTCTGGGAAGATAATTGATAGACAGGTTATGAGGCTGGGAATTATATTGTATAAAAGTTTGACGAAAAAATGGGAGAAAGAGAGCATAACGTACCGCATTTTCTGGATTTAATCCGTCGTTCTCGCCGTGGTAAATTCAAGGTATACATTGGCATGATAGCCGGTGTGGGGAAAACCTACCGGATGTTGCAGGAAGCACACGAGATGATGGACAATGGCATTGACGTACAGATAGGATATGTGGAAACCCACGGGCGTGCCGGCACAGAGGCGCAGTTGGAAGGATTGCCGGTAATTCCTCGCAAGAAGATTTTCTACAAAGGAAAGGAGCTGGAGGAGATGGATCTGGAGACGATTCTTCAGCTTCATCCGGAACTGGTTGTGGTAGATGAGCTGGCCCATACGAATGTGGAAGGATGCCGCAACAAAAAACGCTGGCAAGATGTGATGGAACTGCTGGATGCGGGCATCAATGTGGTGTCGGCCATTAACATTCAGCATATTGAGAGCCTGAACGATGAAGTAAAGGAAATTGCCGGCATAGAAGTCAAGGAACGGGTGCCCGACAGTGTACTGCAGGAAGCCGATGAGGTGGTCAACATTGACCTCACGGCCGAGGAGCTGATTGCGCGGCTCAAATCGGGAAAGATATATCGTCCGGAGAAAATTCAGACGGCCCTGCACCACTTTTTCAAGACCGAGAATATTCTGCAACTTCGTGAACTGGCCTTGAAGGAAGTGGCTTTCCGCGTAGAGAAAAAAGTGGAAAGCGAAGTGCTTCCGGTAGTGTCACAGCCGGCCCGGCGGGAGCGTATTCTGGCATGTATCAGCAGCAATGAACATACTCCACGTCACATTATCCGCAAGGCTTACCGTCTGGCTTCCCGCTACAGCACGTCTTTTACGGTACTTTATGTGCAGACTCCCCGTGAGAGTACAGAGCGTATCAGTCTGGCTTCACAACGCTACCTGCTGAATCACTTCAAACTGGTGACGGAACTGGGGGGAGATGTGCTGCAGGTATTTTCGGAGAGTATAACTGAAGCCATTATAGAAACCTGCAGGGAAAAACAGATTACGACCATCTGCATGGGGCATCCTGCCTTTAAAATGCCTCAGACCATCTTTCAGATAGGGAAATACAAAAAGTTTTTGCAGGCTTTGGCCGAGATGAAAATAGATTTGATTATAATTGCATAAAATTCAATGAAAATGAATGGTATGAATATTAAAGCAAAAATCGCGCTTACGATAGGCGTGCTGGTATCTATGATTGTGCTGCTGGTAGCACTCTCTGTGGCTAATCTGCAGATTCTTACGGCTACGGAACCGGATAGCCCGGCTGCCGGTCCGGGATTGAACCGGGCCTTGATATGGATTACGGTAATCGGAGGCATTTGCATCTTGATAGGTATCGGTATGCTCATCAAGTTGCCTGCATCTATTAACTCACCTATCAAACAGCTGGCCGATGGTATTTTGGAAATAGCCAACCATAATTACGATGTGACTCTGAATTTGAAAGGAGGCGAAGAACTGGTGGAAGTTTCGAAAAACTTTAACCGGATGGCCAGACGACTGAACGAGTATCATAACAGTACCTTGTCCGACCTGATGGCTTCCAAACGCTACATGGAAACTATCATCAACTCCATTAATGAACCGATTATCGGACTGGACAATGAAATGAATATCCTTTTTATCAATCATGAGGCACTGAATGTGCTGAACCTGAAGCGGGAAAACGTCATCCGGAAGTCGGCTCAGGAAATAGCCATGAGCAACGACTTGCTGCGCCGTCTGGTAAGAGGACTGATAGAAGAGGGTGGAAAGGTGAAGAAAGAGCCGCTGAAAATCTATGCCGACAATAAGGAAAGTTATTTTCAGGTGAAGTACATGGACATCACGATGCCGGGAAAAGACGGGGTGACAATGGAGAAGAGGGGCAATGTGGTGCTGTTGAAAAACATCACAGAGTTTCAAGAACTGGATACGGCAAAAACCACGTTTATCTCTACTATCTCGCATGAACTGAAAACACCGATTTCCGCCATCATGATGAGTCTGCAATTGTTGGAAGACAAACGTGTGGGACATCTGAATCCGGAGCAGGAGGAGCTTTCGAACAGTATCAGGGAAAACAGCGAACGTTTGCTGAGCATTACGGGTGAATTACTGAACATGACACAGGTGGAAAGCGGTAAACTGCAACTGAAACCGAAGATAACCAAACCTATCGAACTGATAGAATATGCTATCAAGGCTAATCGGGTGCAGGCAGAGAAGTTTGGTATTCAGATTGAGGTGGAATATCCGGAAGACAAGATTGGTAAACTCTTTGTAGACAGTGAAAAGATTGCATGGGTGCTGACCAACTTGCTGAGCAATGCCATTCGTTATTCTTCAGAAAACAGCCGGGTGATCATTGGCGCACGTCAGGTGAATGAAAACAAGGAAATAGAGATGTATGTACGCGATTTCGGAAAGGGTATTGACCCGCGCTATCATAACAGTATTTTTGCGTTCTCGCCTAGCTCCACCACGCCGTAGGGCACGGTGTAGTGCTTGAACGCGCAGATCATCGTGACCAGGTTGCCGTGGGATTTATGGTACTCATAAATGTCGCCGAAGTCTACATCCAAAAGCGTGTCACAGTTCGTAAAAAAGAACGGTGCTTTGATCTTTCCTTTCAGCAGGCAGAGCCCGCCGCCGGTGCCCATGAACACTTCCTCGTCGGCAAAGTCCACGGTATAGTCCTTTTCCAGCTCATTGAAATAGGACTTGATCATGCCCTTTTTGTAGTTCACGATCATCGTGAAATCGTGGCAGCCGAAGTCCCGGAACCGGTCCATGATCAGCTCGGCAATGGGCTGCTCGCCCACGGGGATCAGCGGCTTGGGCAGAATTTTTGTGTACGGGTACAGCCGCGTGCCCAGCCCGCCCGCCATCATCACAACGGGAATATCGACCTGCTTGCGGTTGTCCAGATCCAGGCCGTGGGCAAAGATGATGTCGGTGATGATGCCGCGCTTGTTCAGGACCGGCAGCGCATCAATGCAATGCTCCTGCAAAATGCTGCGGGCCTTGCCGCGCTCGGACACCGAGACGCTCAGCGGATGATAGTTGGCCGCGTGGTCCACGGTCTGGTCCGGTGTGCCGCCGCGCAGGAAAAACTTGCGGATGTCGCCGTCGGTGATGACGGCCTTCAGATGTCCCTCCGGTGCAATGAACAGGATGCGCTGGCCGGTCTCGTCCAGCTTGCGCAGCGTTTCCAGCACCGTGGCGGTGGGCGCAATAAAAAGTTCTTCTACTTTTATCAAGGGTGGTCCCCCTTTGACGTTTATTAAAGCCTTCCCCTGAGGGGGAAGGTGGCGCGCAAGCGCCGGATGAGGGGCGAGTGTGTCTCCGCCGCCCGGAAATGGGGTGCGGCGTGGACTTTGCCCTCATCAGTCCGCTTCGCGGACAGCTTTTCCCGATGGGGAAGCCTTTTACAGCCCCAGCACCGCTTCGATCACGCGGTCACAGTCCTCAAAGGACAGGTTCGTGGAGCAGGGCAGGTTGACAATATACTTGCGGTAGTCCAGCGCCTTGTCCAGACCGTAAGCCTCGTTGCGGGGGTAGTCGGCCTGCTCATGGATGAGCGCCCACACCGGGCGGGTCTGGATGTGCTGCGCCTGCAGCTTCTCGATCACAGTGTCGCGGTCCAGCCCGGAATCCTTCAGATACAGGCTGAAGAACCAGTGGTTGGAGCGGCACTCCGCCTCGCGGAAGGGCAGGATGCGCAGCCCCTTCACGCCGTCCAGCGCGGCCGCATAGCGGTCATACAGCGCCTTTTTGTGGGCGATGAAGCCCTCGAGCCGCTCGAGCTGGGCAAGCCCTAAGGATGCCTGCACGTTTGTCATGCGGTAGTTGTAGCCGACCTCATCGTGCAAAAATTGCAGCAGATCGGTCTTGGCCTGGGTGGACAGATGCTTGGCGTGCTCGGCCCAGTCAGCGTGGTTGGACACGACCATGCCGCCTGCGCCGGTGGTGATGATCTTGTTGCCGTTAAAGCTGTAGCAGCCGATGTCGCCGATGGTGCCCGCAAACTTACCGGCAAACGGGCCGTCGGTGCAGCGGGTGCCGAGTGCCTCGGTGGCATCCTCAATGACGATGAGGCCGTAGCGCTTGGCTATCGCCATCAGGTGGGGCATGTCGGCCATGTTGCCGAACACATGCACGACCTCCAGTGCCTTGATGTGTGCGCCGGTGGCTTTGTTGTACAGCCTGCCGTCCCGCAGCTCGCAGCGGTTCGCACAGAAATCCTCGACGGCGTCGGGGTCAATGCACAGGGAGTCGTCGCAGCCGATGAAGACCGGCTCCGCGCCGACATAGCGGGTCAGCGGGTTGACGGCGGCGATGAAGGTCAGCGTCGGGACGATGACCTCATCCCCGCGGGTGATGCCGGCGGCCATAGCGGCCAGATGCAGCGCGCTGGTACCGGCGTTGCAGGCCACGGCGCGGGGCATGCCCACGTAAGCGGCCAGCGCTTCCTCGAACTCCGTGACCTTGCCGCCGCTGGTGGACACCCACCCCGACGTGATGGCCTGCCCGGCCAGCTCGGCCTCGCGCGCGCCGAAATTCGGAACCGAAAGAGGAATAAATTCAGACATGGTACTGCCTCCAAACTCTATCCTGGTGCCCGCCGTGCAGCGGCGGACGGAATTTTACAAATATTCTATTTTATTATACCGCGTTTGCAGGATAAGGGCAAGAAAAAGATGCGATGGACTTTCTGTATCTTTCCCCCGGGGAAAGCCCGTTTTTCCCGTTGACAAACCTACTCCCTTGCACTACTATAAATACTGCATATAAAGTATAAAATAGGGGGTTTACCATGAAATACGGTTTTATCGGCTGCGGCAACATGGGCGGGGCTGTGGCGCGCGCGGTCTGCAAGGGCGCCGGGTCCGGCGATGTGCTGCTGGCCAACCGCACGCCTGCCAAGGCACAGGCGCTGGCGGACGAGCTCGGCTGCGCCTTCGGCACGAATGAGGAGGTCGCCGGCATCTGCGACTTCATCTTTCTGGGCGTAAAGCCCCAGATGATGGCCGATATGCTCGACGAGCTGACCCCAACGCTGGAGGCCCGCGCCGAGAGCCGCCCCTTTGTGCTGGTCACGATGGCGGCGGGCCTGTCGATGCAGCAGATCCGCCAGATGGCGGGCAGCGGCTATCCCATCATCCGTATGATGCCCAACACCCCCGTGGCGCTGGGCGACGGCATGATCCAGTACTGCTCTGACGATGTGGAGCCGGAAAAAATGGCCGAGTGGCTCACCGCCATGGCCCCGGCAGGCCGTCTGGACGCCGTGCCGGAGAGCCTGATCGACGCCGCAAGCGCGGTGTCCGGCTGCGGACCGGCCTGGGCGTACCAGTTCATCGAGGCACTGGCCGACGGCGGTGTCGCCGCAGGTCTGCCCCGTGCCAAGGCGCAGGAGTACGCCGCCCAGATGCTTTTGGGCAGCGCGCGGATGGTGCTGGAGACCGGCAAGCACCCGGGCGAATTGAAGGACGCCGTCTGCAGCCCCGGCGGCTCGACCATTCAGGGCGTGCGCCTGCTGGAGGAGCGCGCTTTCCGCGGTGCCGTGACCGACGCCGTGCTGGCCGCGTTTGAAAAGACAAAGGATTTGGGGAAGAAATAAACCCTTCCGAGAATGTAGGGGCGAGCATTGCTCGCCCGCAGACCTGACGGAAAGAAGTGCTTTTCCAGGAAAATACCCCGCGCGGCAGACGCCTGACGGGCGAGCAATGCTCGCCCCTACAAAGCGGTTGCCAAACAGGAATAGAAAGAGAAATTTTATGCGTATCGTCGTTAAAGTAGGCACCAGCACGCTGGCACATCCCGGCGGACTGCTCAACATCCGCCACACCGAGGATCTGGTCAGGGTGTGGAGCGATATTCAGAACGCCGGACATCAGCTCATCGTCGTATCGTCGGCGGCCACGGGCCTCGGCGCAGGCAAGCTGCAAATTGAAAAGCCCGGCGACCTTGTCACCAAGCAGGCTGCCGCCGCGGTGGGCCAGTGCGAGCTGATGTATACCTATGACCGGCTGTTCGGCCAATACAACCATACCGTGGCCCAGATGCTGCTGACGTGGGAGGATTTTGACCACGAAAACCGTCTGCACAACCTGCAAAACACGCTGGAACGTCTTTTGCAGCTGCACGCCATCCCTATCATCAACGAGAATGACCCCGTCGCCTGCGAGGAATACTCTTTGGGCGACAACGACACGCTGGCCGCGCTGGTGGCCAAGTGCATCCACGCCGATCTGGTCGTGCTGATGTCCGACATCGACGGCCTGTACACCGCCGACCCGCACACCCACCCGGACGCAAAGCTCATCCCGGTGGTCGAGGAGATCACGCCGGAAATTGAGCTGCTGGCGGGCGGCGCGGGCTCGGCCCTGGGCACCGGCGGCATGCTGACGAAGGTCACCGCCGCCAAGCGTGCCACCGAGGCCGGTGTGGACATGATCATTACCAACGGTGCCCACGCCGAGGTGCTGTACGACATTGTCGAGGGCAAGCCCGTCGGCACCCGGTTTGTGGGCCGCAAGGCATAAGGGAGGTCTGACCCCATGACTACGCAGGAAATTTTGCGGGCCGCGCAGGGCGCAAAGCTGCCGCTGGCGCTGGCCGACGCCGACACGAAGAACGCCGCGCTGGAGGCAATGGCCGTTGCGCTCATCGCCGCGCAGGATAAAATTCTGGACGCCAATAAGCAGGACGTCGAGAACGCCCGCGGGCGGGTCAGCGACGTGATGCTGGACCGTCTGGCGCTGACGCCGGGCCGCCTGACCGACATGGCCAAGGGTATGCGCGAGGTCGCGGCCCTGCCCGACCCGGTGGGCGCAGTGCTGCGCAAAATTGTGCGCCCGAACGGCATTTTGATCGAAAAAACCGCCGTGCCGATGGGTGTCATCGCCATCATCTACGAGAGCCGCCCCAACGTCACGAGCGACGCTGCCGCGCTGGCCATCAAGGCGGGCAGTGCGTGCATCCTGCGCTGCGGGCGCGACGCCTGGGCCAGCTGCCACGCCATCGTGGAGGCCCTGCGCGCCGGTCTGCGCAGGGTGCGCCTGCCGGAATGCGCGGTGAGCCTCATCGAGGACACCTCCCACGCCAGCGCCAACGAGTTGATGACCGCGGATGGGCTGGTCGATCTGCTGATCCCCCGCGGCGGGGCCGGGCTGATCCGCGCCTGCGTCGAGAACGCAACCGTGCCCTGCATCCAGACCGGCACCGGCATCTGCCATGTCTACGTGGACAAGGCCGCCGATCTGGAGATGGCCGTGGATATTGTGGAAAACGCCAAGACGAGCCGCCCCAGCGTCTGCAACGCCGAGGAAGCGCTGCTGGTCCACAGGGACGTGGCAGCGCAGTTTTTGCCGATGCTGAAGGCCCGCCTTGTCGATGCCCGCGCCGCTGCCGGCATCACCCCGGTGGAGCTGCATCTGGACGCGCGCGCCGCGGCCATCATCGACGGTGTGCCCGCCGCGCCGCAGGACTTTGACACCGAGTATCTGGATTATAAGCTGAGCGTGGCCGTTGTGGATGACGTCGATGCGGCCATCGCCCACATTGCGAAGCATTCGACCCACCACAGCGAGGCCATCGTCACGGCGGACGCCGCGGCGGCACAGCGGTTCACGACCTGCGTGGACAGCGCGGCGGTCTACGTGAACGCCAGCACCCGCTTTACTGACGGCGGCGAGTTCGGCCTTGGCTGCGAGATGGGCATCAGCACCCAGAAGCTCCACGCCCGCGGCCCCATGGGGCTGGCCGAGCTGTGTACGTATAAATATATTGTGCACGGCAATGGGCAGGTCAGGGGCGGAAGCAGCGCGAAGATGAGCTGCTACACAAACAAATAAGGCTTCCCCCTTGGGGGAAGCTGTCAGCGGCCCCGTCCGCTGACTGATGAGGGCAGACCTTGCCGCTGCAGCCCGTTCACCGGCCGCTATGGCTGCCTTTGCCCTCATCGGGCCTCGGTCGGGGCCTCGGCCACCTTCTCCCGAGGGAGAAGGCTTCCATAACGCAAAAACACCTGCGTCCGAAAACGCAGGTGCTTTTATTTTACCCGATATTCATATCCACCGGCTTCGAGATTCCCTTGACGCTGCCGGAGCCTGTGTACTGCCATATATTGTGCTTGTAGCTGAAGCTCAGCGTATCGCGGTACTGGGCGATCCAGATGTTGTACTTGCTGATGTTCGCAAAGTTCAGCGCGTTATAGAACCAGCTGGCATAGGAGTAAACGCCCGCGCTGTACCCCGCGCTGCGGATCGTCTCGCAGAAGGCGACGGCGCAGGCCGTGCGCTCGGCGGCGCTCAGGGCGTTGGCGCGCCCGCCGCCGACATTCTCGGTGTCGTAGTAGACGCCCAGCGGCAGGCTGTAGCCGCTGACAAGGCTCAGCACCATGCTGGCCTCCTCGACGGCCTCGGCCTCGTTGATGGCCTGGCTGTAGAAGTAAACGCCGACGCGCAGGCCCGCGTTGATCGCGCCCTGAATGTTCTGGCGATAGGTAGAATCCTCGACCAGCGCACCGCTGCCGTAGCCGCGGTAGCCGCAGCGGATGATGGCAAACGTGATGCCGTCCGACTTGACGGCGTTCCAGTCAATGCTGCCCTGGAACTTCGAGACATCAATGCCGCGGGCCGTGCGGTTCAGTGCGCCGTCCGCCGCAAAGGTGTAGACATTGCCCTGAATGACCTGCTGGCCCGTGACGGGCTGGTGGGTGGACGGGTCGTAATAATACGTTGCGCCGTCAATATCCTGCCAGCCGGTGTACTCGTATATCGTGGTGGTCGCGCTGGTCACGGCAAAGCCGTAGTTGGCCAGCTCCTGCACCGCAATGTTATCCGGCCAGCCCGCCGTCGGGTCGGGCACCTGGGTGGGTGCTTGCGTCGGAGCCGCTGTCGGGGCTTCCGTCGGGGTTTCTGTCGGGGCTTCTGTCGGGGCAGGCGTTTGCGTTTCGGCGGGTGTCTCCGTCGGGGCCTCGGTGGGGGCGGGCGTCGCCTCCGGGGTCGGCTCGGGCGTGATCTCGGGGGCCGGTTCCGGCGTGGGGTCCGCCGGAACAGGGGTCTCCTCGGCAGCCGGGGCGGCCCCGCCGGTGTCCTCCTGTACGGTCACCGGCTCGTCCGCGCGGTGTACCCACGCCATGCGGGTGTTGGCCGCACCCAGCAGCGTGACGGAATCCGCCGCGCCGGGCAGCCAGGCCGCCGTGGCCGTGTTGGCGGCGTAGCTCGTATCGCGCATTGCGCCGATCAGGTCCTTCGTGCCGTCCTGATAAACGGGCAGGTAGGGTGTCTCGGTGCCGTCGGCCAGCAGCAGATGACCGCTGCTGCTCAGCTTGGCTGTGTAGCTCGTCTTGCTGCCGGTCTCGGTCTTAGCGCTGTCGGCGTAGGTCACGGTGTCGGTGACCTCGTTGACGATGGGGGCCGAGCCCGCGTTGCTGACGCCGGAGTCCTCGGCACTCTCGTTGACCTGGCTTGCCTGGACGATCTTCTCTTTAACGGCCTTGACGTCCGCCTTGTAGACGACCTTTTCTTTGACCGTCACGGTCTGGGCCTCGGGCTGCGTGTAGCCCTCGATGGGCTGGACCGCCAGCGTGTAGTCGCCGGGGGTCACGTCCTCGGCCAGCGCAGTGCCGGTCTCGGTATCCAGCTCGTAATCCGTGGCATTGCCCTTGGCGTCGGTCAGTGTGATGGTTGCCGCCACGCCCAGCAGCGGGGTCTTTTCGTTCTCGGCGTCATCCTCCTTCGCGCTTTTGGACGGCGTCGGGGACGGCGAGGCGGACGCATCGGGCGTGGGGCTGGGCTCGGGCGCATTCTCGACGTAGAGCGTCACACCGACGTCCTGCTGGATGACGCTGGCCTCCATCGTCAGCGGTTTGTCCGGCTCCGGCGTGGGGCTCGGCGTCGGGGAAGGGGTCGGCGTGGCCGCCGTCTCGGGGGTGGCCGTCACGATGGGCGTGGGGCTGGGCTCGGGCGCGGAGAGCGGAACGACGCTGGCCGCAAACGCGCCCAGGCCGATGCTGGCGGTCAGCACCACCGCCGTGCCGCCCGCGGCCAGCTTATACAGCGGCAGCCGCGCAAAGGTGCTGCCGGAGAAATACCGCATGGGGTTCTTCTTATTAAACATTCCTGTTCCTCACAGTTAAAAAGCGATAAACTATTACAAAATGAATCATACCACGAAAAAGGCCCCCGCCGCAAGTGGGCAGGGGTGGAAAATCGCACAGAAAAATGCCGAAATTTTCAACATCCATAGGGTCTGTTTGTGGATAATTGTGACACCGCGGACACAACTTTCCGGGCATCTAGTGGTCGCGGCTGCCGTCAGGTGCCAGCAGTTGTGTTGGGCAAAAATTCCTCCACCCATAAATCGACACACGCACCGCAGCGGCGCTCCGGCCCCGCAAGAAACGGCCAGCACCCGGTCAGCGGGTCGTAGAGGTGGCTGTACCCCGCAAAAATTTCGTTTTTGTACTGCTTATTATAGAAGAATAGCACCATGCTTGCAAGCCGGTTGCCTTCCCACGGGGGGCTTAGGGGGACTGGATTTTTACGTTGGATTTGCTATAATAAGCGTAAAGGATGCAGGGGCGGATGCAAGCATCGACCTCTGCAGCAAACGGAGGGCAATATAACAATATAAGAGGTAAGCACCATGCAATACGTCAATTTCGGCACCACGGGCTTACAAATCTCCCGCCTTGGGTTTGGCGGCATTCCCATTCAGCGCATCGACCAGCCCGGCACGAGGGAGCTGCTGATCGCCGCGCATAAGGCGGGCATCAATTACATCGACACTGCCCGCGCCTACACGGTCAGCGAGGCATGGATCGGCCAGTCGCTGGAGGAGGCCGGGCTGCGGGATGACTTCATTCTGGCGACCAAATGCCGCGCACTGACCAAGGCCGACATGGAGGCCGAGATCGCCACGAGCCTGAAAAACCTGCGCACCGACCACATCGAGCTGTTCCAGTTCCACAACCCGAGCCTCGACGGCCTGAAAACCATTCTGGCACCCGGCGGCGCAATGGAGGCGCTGCTCGAGGCAAAGGCCAGGGGCATCGTCGGGCATATCGGCATCACGGCGCACTTGGCCGCCATGTTTGAGGCAGCGCTGGACATCCCCGAGATCGAGACGATCATGTTCCCGTACAACATCGTGGAGCAGCAGGGCAGGGAGCTGATCGACCGCTGCGCCGCGGCGGGCAAGGGCTTTATAGACATGAAGCCGCTGGCGGGCGGTGCCATTGAGGATGGCCGCCTGGCACTGCGGTACGTGCTGTCCAACCCGGCAGTCACGGTGTCCATCCCCGGCATGGCGACGGTGGAGGAGCTGAACGCCAACGTGGCGGGCGCGGCCAACACCGCCCCGCTCACGCCCGAGGAGGAGGCCGCCTGCCAGAAGGTGCGCGACGCGCTGGGCACCCAGTTCTGCCGCCGCTGCAACTACTGTGCGCCCTGCACGGTTGGGATTTCCATCCCCAGTGTGTTCCTGTTCCAGGGGTACCTGAACCGCTACGGCCTGCAGCAGTGGGGCCGCGAGCGCTATGCGACGCTGCAGACCAAGGCCGGTGCCTGCATCCGGTGCGGTGCCTGTGAGCCGCGCTGCCCGTACAACCTGCCGATCCGGCAGATGATGCAGAAGGCCGCGGAGGATTTTGGAGAGTAAGGGTAGATAAAACAAGGCGTAGGGGCGGATTCCATATCCGCCCGTGGGGGCTTTCGCAGCCGCAAGCTGCCCGGGCGCATATAGAATGCGCCCCTACAGGGTCAACAGAATAAAGCAGTCTTCCCGCAATCGCACATTTGCCGGTAAGCCGCGGGCCGGGCATGCCCGGCCCCTACCGAGTTACAGCCCGTAAATGGGCAATCGGGATGAACTCTGCCCTCATCAGTCCGCTTCGCGGCCAGCTTCCCCCACGGGGGAAGCCTTTTTTTGTTTCTGAATATTGTTTTTTGCTGGGCGAACGTGTATAATTTAATCTGTATAATTTTGTGCAATAATGTGAGGAATGAGTGCTATGCTTTCCGACCCCCAGCTGCATTATCTTGATAACGCCGCCACGTCCCGGGTGGACCCGGCGGTGGCGCAGGCCGTCAGCGAGGCGCTGACTGAACTTTGGGCCAACCCCAGCAGCCTGTATGACCCCGCCGTTGCCGCGCAGGATGCCATTGCCGCGGCCCGCGCCCGCGTGGCCAAAACGCTGCACTGCCGCAGCGATGAAATCTACTTCACGGCCTGCGGCAGTGAGGGCAACAACATGGCCGTGACCGGCGCGGCCCGCCCGCGTAAGCACTGGGGCAATAAGATCGTCGTCACGGGCTTTGAACACCCCAGCGTGCAGCGCCCCATCCGCGCGTTGAAGGACGAGGGTTTCACCGTCGTCGAGGTCATGCCCGGGGCGGACGGACGCATTGACACGCAGAAATTCCTGGCCGAGATCGACAAAAACACGGTGCTGGCCGCCTGCATGGCCGTCAACAACGAGACCGGCGCCGTGCAGGACATCGCGGCGCTGGGCAAGGGCATCAAGGCGCGCAACAGCCGCACCCACTTCCATGTGGACGCCGTGCAGGCGTGGCTGCGCATGCCCATCGACCTGCAGAAATGGCGCGAGGTCGATACGCTCTCCGTCTCCGGCCACAAGGTCCACGCGCCCAAGGGCGTCGGCGCACTGTTCATCCGGGACAGCCAGCGCCAGACGCTCAAACCGCCCTATCTCGGCGGCCATCAGGAGCGCGGCCTGCGCCCCGGCACCGAGAACACGCCCTACATTGTGGGTCTCGGCGTGGCCGCCACGCAGGGCCAGCAGAAACTGCGCCCCCGCATTGCACACATTGCCGCGCTGAATCGGCAGCTGCGCGCGGGGCTTGAAGAATTGGACGGCATCACGCTCAATTCGCCCGACGACGCGGTGGGGGAGATTGTGAATTTCTCCACCGGCTGCATCAACAGCCAGACCTTCATCAACTACCTGAACACCCGCGCGGTCTATGTCTCGGGCGGCTCTGCCTGCGACAAGGGCGAGCCGAGCCACACCCTGCTGGCCATGGGCTGCGCCGACCTGACCGTCCGCACCGCCCTGCGCGTGAGCTTCTGCGCCGATAACACCGCCGAGGACGTGGACGCGCTGCTGGCGGGGCTGCGGGACGGGCTGAAGGAGCTGCAGCATATTTGAAGCGATGCCTTCCCCCTTGGGGGAAGGTGGCTGTGGCCCCGACCACAGCCGGATGAGGGGCGGCCTTGCTGGTGTGACCCGTGAACGGGCTGCCGCAGTAAACTTTTCCCTCATCAGCCGCTGCGGCGGCAGCTTCCCCCAAGGGGGAAGCCAAGGATTTATATGGAAAGGAATATTCCTATGAAAGAACTCATCCTCGCCTATCAGGGCGAAATGACGCTGAAGGGCCTGAACCGCGGCAAGTTTGAGGCGCGGCTGGCCAAGACGATCCGCTGGCGGCTGGAGCCGCTGGGCAAGTTCAAGGTCTATCAGGCCCAGAGCACCGTTTTCATCGAACCGAAGGAGGACGGCCTCGACATGGACGAGGCGTTCCGCCGCGTGTCCCATGTGTTCGGCATCGTCAAGCTGAGCCGCGCCGTCGAGTGCCCGAAGGACTTTGCCGCAATATGCGAGACCGCTGAGGCGTATCTCGGCGAGACGCTGCGCGGCATCCGCACCTTCAAGGTCGAGGCCAAGCGCGCCGACAAGACCTACCCGATGAAGAGCCCCGAAATCTGCCGCGAGCTGGGTGCCTACCTGCTGGACAAGCACCATCATCTGCGCGTCGACGTGCATAACCCGCAGCTGGAGATCATGGTGGAAATTCGCGACTACGCCGCCTATGTCCACGGCCCCAAGGTCGAGGCCGCGGGCGGTCTGCCCGTCGGCACGAGCGGGCGCGCGCTGAACCTGCTGTCCGGCGGTATCGACAGCCCCGTCGCCGCGTGGTGCATGGCCCGCCGCGGTCTGGCGCTGCACCACATCCACTTTGCCAGCCCGCCGTACACGAGCCTGCGCGCCAAGCTGAAAGTGCGCGATCTGGCCCGCGAGCTGGTCGAGTACACCGGCAACTGCACGCTGTTCGTCGTGCCCTACACGAAGCCGCAGGAGTATATCCGTGACAACGCGCCCGACGTGCTGTTCACGGTTCTGATGCGCCGCAGCATGCTGCGCATTGCCAATCAGGTGGCGAAAAAGCTCGAGCTGCAGGCCCTCATCACCGGCGAGAGCCTGGCTCAGGTCGCCAGCCAGACCATGGCCGCGCTGGCCTGCACAGACCAGGCGCAGGACCTGCCCGTGCTGCGCCCCTGCATCGGCATGGACAAGATCGAGATCATCAATATTTCGCGTAAGATCGGTACATTTGAGACGTCCATCGAGCCGTATGAGGACTGCTGCACGATCTTTACCCCGCCGCACCCCAAGACGAACCCGACGCTGGACGAGATTTTGGCCGCCGAGGCCGCTATGCCCGGCCTGGCCGCGCTGGAAGCCGAGGCCGCCGAGAACGTCGAGAAAATCTATATCCGCATGGGAGATGACGAGCTGCTGTGACTGCTGAAATTATCTGCGTAGGTACGGAGCTTCTGCTGGGCGACATCCTGAACACCAACGCGCAGTTTTTAAGCCGCGAGCTGGCCGAGCTGGGTATCAGCGTGATGCACCAGCATGTCATCGGCGATAACCCCGCCCGCCTGAAGGAGCTGGTTTTGCAGGCGAAAAGCCGCAGCGACCTGCTCGTCTTTTCGGGCGGTCTCGGCCCCACCGAGGACGATCTGACGAAGGAGACCGTGGCCGAGGCGTTCGGCGATACGCTGGCCTTTGACGAGGGCGAGTGGCAGAAGATCATCGACTTTTTCGCCCGGACAAACAGACGCCCCACGCCGAACAACCGCAAGCAGGCCATGTGCCCGACGGTGGGCCACAAGCTCATCAACGACCACGGCACGGCCCCCGGCGCGTGGTTTGTCACCGCTGACTATGAAAGCGGTGAGATCAAACTGCAAGCGGAAGAATTAAATGCCGGAGCTTTTTATACTAAAGATAACCTGCCTGAAATTCCGGGAAAACTCAGTCTGGCAAGAAAACTGATAGATGACTGGTTGGGTGAAAATAGTCAAACGGATTTAGGATAATTACAATTAGTATTTGTTATCTTTGCATCATGGAATGGTTAAATAGTCTATTTTTCGAGCATACTCCTTTACAAGCGGTAGTCATCCTGTCGATAATTACTGCCGTAGGTCTCGGCTTGGGTAAGATTCATGTATTCGGAATCTCACTGGGAGTGACTTTTGTCTTTTTTGCCGGTATTCTGGCAGGACATTTAGGGTTCTCCATTGATTCCAATATGTTGAATTATGCCGAAAGCTTCGGTCTGGTGCTCTTCGTTTATGAATTAGGATTACAGGTAGGTCCGGGCTTTTTCAGCTCTTTCAGGAAAGGAGGAGTTAAACTCAACATGCTCGGTATGGGAGTGGTCTTAATAGGTACGGTGATGACTGTAATATTAAGCAAACTCACTACAATCCCAATGAGCGACATGGTAGGTATCCTTTGTGGAGCTACAACCAATACTCCGGCATTGGGAGCCGCCCAACAGACTCTAAAACAACTTGGCGAACCGGCCAATGGAGCAGCGTTGAGTTGCGCGGTGACTTATCCGCTGGGAGTAGTCGGTGTCATCCTTGCCATGCTGGTGGTTCGCAAGCTTTTTGTACGCCCATCGGATATCGAAACAAACGAGCACGAAGATGCCAACCAGACTTTCATTGCCACTTTTAAAGTACACAATCCCGCTATTTTTAATAAAAGCATCAAAGAAGTAGCCGAACTGAGTTATCCCAAATTTGTCATCTCCCGCCTATGGAGAAACGGCGCGGTAAGCATTCCCACTTCTGAAAAGGTTTTGAAAGAAGATGACCGCTTGCTAATCATCACTACCGAAAAAGACGCCCCCACCCTTACTATCCTTTTCGGCGAGCAGGAAGCTCAGGATTGGAATAAAAAAGACATTGACTGGAATGCTATCGACAGCCAGCTGATTTCCAAGCATATTGTTGTCAGCCGCCCTGAAATCAATGGAAAAAAACTCGGTTCCCTACGCCTGCGCAACAGCTATGGAATCAATATCAGCCGTGTGATGCGCAGTGGCGTGCAACTGCTTGCAACTCCGGGGTTAATCCTCCAACTGGGCGACCGGCTCACTGTGGTAGGTGAAGCAAAAGCGATAGAAAACGTTGAAAAAGTATTGGGAAACGCTACCCGTACACTGAAAGACCCCAACCTTGCCGCCATCTTTATCGGGATAGTGCTCGGATTGGTTCTCGGTTCAATTCCCATTGCCATTCCGGGAGTCAGTACTCCTGTCAAACTCGGACTTGCCGGCGGCCCTATCGTAGTAGGTATTCTCATCGGTTGTTTCGGACCACGTTTCCATCTGATTACATATACAACCCGAAGTGCCAACCTGATGTTGAGAGGAATAGGGTTATCACTCTATCTGGCATGTCTGGGTCTGGATGCCGGAGCCCACTTCTTTGAGACCGTTATGCGCCCCGAAGGAGCAATCTGGATTGGTTTAGGATTCGCCATCACTTTTCTTCCTGTCGTAATCATGGCACTCATCGCCCTGCGCATGAGCCATCTGGATTTTGGCAGCACTTGCGGAATGCTGTGTGGAAGCATGGCCAACCCCATGGCACTTAATTATGCCAACGACACTTTGCCCGGTGACAACCCTGCAGTGAGCTATGCCACAGTATACCCGCTGTCTATGTTCAGCCGTGTCATTATTGCACAATTAATACTCATGTTCTTTTTATAAAATATAACAATGAACGCTTATTATCAAATTACCCCCGAAACCATACAAGAAGATATGCGATACCTGCAACTGTTATCGCACAGCTTCCCGACCATAGCCGATGCCAGTACGGAAATCATCAATCTGGAAGCCATCCTTAACCTTCCCAAGGGAACAGAACATTTTCTGGCGGACTTACATGGAGAATATGAAGCTTTTCAGCATGTGCTACGTAATGCTTCGGGAGCCATCAAACGAAAAGTAAACGAAATATTCGGCAATACTTTACGTGAGAATGAGAAGAAAGAACTTTGCACCCTGATTTATTATCCCGAACAAAAACTGGAGCTTATCAAGGGAGTGGAAACAGATATAGACGACTGGTATGTCATCACACTCAACCAACTGGTCCGCGTCTGCCAAAATGTTTCTTCCAAATATACACGTTCCAAAGTACGGAAGGCACTTCCCAAGGAATTTTCGTACATCATTCAGGAATTGCTGCACGAAAGTTCGATGGTACCCAACAAGCAGGCTTATATCAATGTCATTATAAGTACGATTATCAGTACCCGCCGTGCAGATGATTTCATTATTGCACTCTGTCAACTCATTCAGCGTCTCACTATCGATACACTGCACGTATTAGGAGATATTTTTGACCGTGGACCCGCTCCCCACCGTATCATGGACATTCTCTGCAACTATCATAACTTTGATGTACAATGGGGAAACCATGATATTCTATGGATGGGAGCTGCAGCCGGAAACGAATGTTGCATGGCTAACGTGCTCAGATTGGCAATGCGCTATGGTAACTTGTCCGTACTTGAAGACGGATACGGTATCAATCTTCTGCCGCTGGCAACCTTTGCCATGGAAACTTATGCCGAAGACTCGTGCAGCCTGTTCGGTCCCAAAGTAGAAGGTCAGGAATGCACGTACAACGAAAAGACCTTGCGCATGATTGCTCAAATGCATAAAGCCATCAGCATCATCCAATTCAAACTGGAAGCGGAAATCATCAAACGCCGTCCCGATTTCGGAATGGATGACCGCATGTTGCTTCATCGCATCGACTTCGAACGGAATATACTGACTTTAGACGGAAAAGAATATGAATTGAAAGACAGTTTCCTACCGACAGTAGATCCTGCCGACCCCTATAAGCTGACTTCCGAAGAAAGAGAAATCATGAATAAGCTTCATCATTCATTCGTCAGCAGCGAAAAACTGAAAAAGCATATGCGTTGCCTGTTCCGCTACGGATGCATGTACACCGTAAGCAACTCCAACCTGCTGTTTCATGCTTCCGTTCCCCTCAATGAAGACGGTACCTTGAAAAACGTGATGATAGCCGGGAAAGCCTATAAAGGCAAAAAACTGCTCGAAAAGGTCGGGCATCTGATACGCACCGCTTACTTTGCAGAAGAAGATAATGAAGAGAAGCAATTTGCCATAGACTATGTGTGGTATTTATGGAGCGGAAAAGACTCTCCTGCCTTCGACAAAAACAAGATGGCTACTTTTGAACGCTATTTCCTGAAAGAAAAGGAATTGCATAAAGAGATAAAAGGACACTACTACACTCTTCGCAACGAAGAAAAAGTATGCGATATGCTTTTAGACGAGTTTGGAGTAGTAGGAAAACACCGCCATATCATCAACGGTCATGTGCCGGTTAAAACCATTCAAGGGGAAAACCCTATTAAAGCCAATGGCAAGATGATGGTGATAGACGGCGGATTCTCCAGAGCTTATCATTCCGAGACCGGTATTGCCGGATATACCTTGGTCTATCATTCACGCGGCTTCCAGCTAGTCCAGCATGAACCTTTCACATCCATGCAGAAAGCGATAGAAGAAGGACAGGATATTAAATCGAGTACACAAATCGTAGAGCTCAGCTCGCAGAGAATGATGGTGAAGGATACGGACAAAGGCCGGGAATTAGTTACCCAAATCAATGATTTGAAAAAGCTGCTCTTAGCCTACCGCATGGGACTTATTAAAGAAAAAGCCTTGTAAGGACATAAAAGAAAAGGAAGGTGTGTCAAAATTCCCTTTTTATCGAAATGAGAGTTTCGACACACCCTCCAACAAACTTTAATTTAGGGACATCTAAAAAATAAAAATGATTATATTTTAAAAGAATCATCCCAACACTTGATTCGTCATCGAATCAGGAAAAACCACTGTCGGCTTGAACGACTTGGCCTCTTCAAAATCCATCATGGCATACGACATGATAATCACGATATCTCCCACCTGCACTTTACGTGCAGCCGCACCATTCAGACAAATACATCCCGAACCGCGTTCTCCTTTAATAATATACGTTTCAAAACGCTCTCCGTTATTGTTATCCACAATGTGTACTTTCTCACCGGCAATCATATTGGCGGCATCCATCAAATCTTCATCAATCGTGATACTACCCATATAGTTCAGGTTAGCTTCTGTCACACGAACACAATGAAGTTTGGATTTCAACACTTCAATCATCATAGCTTTTCCTTATATTTTATATTGTCAATCAAGCGTACCTCACCGCAAAATACGGTGATACAACCTACTGCATATTCCGTATCTTCCCAATTGGC
>OHAI01001167.1_pt1 | contig 20706 bp, 20 predicted proteins | sample 1577091 | NCBI WGS metagenome assembly OHAI01 (sample SAMEA3541548, study PRJEB24748) | human gut metagenome | biome: human gut; feature: human-associated habitat; material: faeces | place: China | collected 2012
TCCAATTTACGAGCGACAGCTCCCTTTACACAAGGGAGCCTTATTTGCTAAAATTCAACACTTTACATCTAGCACCACAAACCCCAATTTGCAAAGCTAATTTATCATAACGCAGAAACAAAATTGAAAAAACCAAATTTATATAACAATAGAATTTAAAAAATTTAAAAATATTGCAACACTTTCGGGTTATGGAAAGTATTATTAATAGGACAGAAAATTTTGTTATTTGTACAATGATGATAGCTAAAGGACAGTTATCGTAACGATAAAGACCTATCAGCAATATGCCAGTAAATAGGATGTAAATTTTAGCAAAAATGATAATATATTTTTGGCAAGTATAATGATATAATTATTGTAATAGATAACATCGTTTATTAAGGGTGATTTTATGAAAAAGTTAATTTTAGTCGCAGTTGTATCGGTAGCTTTGCTTTTTGTAGGTTGTAAAAGTGAAAACAGTAATGAAGTATCAAGAAATACCAATAAGGTAGAAACTACGGTCACTACCACAACAACTAACAGTAAAAGTGGATGGCAACATTTAAATGAGAAGTCTGAAAAAGAATTTAGGGCTGATTTAGGAAATCCTAAGGTTGATGAAGATGCAAAAATTAATTATGTTTCTGCTAATGCTAAACAGAAAATCAAGGCAGTTAACCTTACTAAAAAGCAAATGTCAATTTTGATAGATCATGTAATTGTACTTAGTAGAACTTCTTCTAAATCAAGTCTTTTATGTTTTTACATTGAAGATTACAATAAATATTATGGTGTTTCTGATTTTAGAGAAATTAATAATTCCGATACATACAATTATTATTGTAAATTTACTGATGACAGTGGTAGAAAAGCATATATTTTCTTTGAAAAAATTGATAAAGATACAGTGATGGAATGGTTTGCTTTGTTTCTTGATAAAAATGATAAACCTATAAAATTTGATGATGATTACTTTCAACAAGATATAAATGATTTGAAATATGTTAACGATTTGGATAAGTGATATATGAGGTGATTTTATGAAAACTATGATTAAAAATAATAACCTTAACAGTTTATCAAAGATAGCATTTCTAATGAACATTCCTTTAGTATTATTGTATTTACCTATTTGTTTTATTTACAGTGATACTCAAGGTGTATTGTTGCAAGGCATTGATTTTATTTTATGTGTAGTTTTGTTTGCTTTTTATTTTGTGACTTTATTATTTATCGGTAATAACAAGAAAATTATAGTTTCAAATTTATTAATTCAAACGGTATTATTGTATGAATTAAGAGGTGAATTGCCATTTGCTTTGTTGTGGCAACATAGCGAAACTGTATCATTATGGCAAATAGTAATTATTTACTATATTGTCCTTTGTGCCTTAGTAACTATTCTGGATGTGGTTTATTTTGCACTACAGAAAGTTAATAAGTTTCAGAAAGTATAATACTCATAATCACACAAGGTAGGTGATTTTTTGAAAAACTTTATAACTATACTTTTAGTGTCTGTAGTAATACTATTTACATTAGGTGGTTGTGGTAATCCTGTTTCTGATGTACTAAATGATATGGATAGGACAACTATTACTTATAATAATGAAAAATATGTTGCCACTACAGATTGGCTAATTGATGATAGTAGTTATAAAGAAAAAGTAATCGAAAATGACGGAACAAAAATTCATATTTGGATTTATGATAATGATAAAAATGTGGATTTTATAAGTGACTCAGGAAGTTTGCTTTATCACAAAGAAAGTAGTTCATATCCTAAAAATAATTACAACAGTATTGAAAGCATAGAACTTTATAACGGTGATGAAAATAAAATTATAAAGGATAAAACTTGCATAGAAAATCTGTTAAGTACAATTAATGGGAAAAAGAATAAAAATTCTTCTTCAAAAACTGATGAAGTTCTGTATTCAATAAGTATTCATTACAAGGATTATCCGGCAAGTTATTCTTTAGGTGAACTTGTAAAATGTGAAAGTGGTAACTATAAAATAGTTGATAATTATGGGTATTGCTATAATATAAATGCTGATATTTGCCCTAGGGAAATGTTGAAGTAGGTGTTTTTATGAAAAGACTACTGTGTATTGTGCTTGCCGTTATTTCAATTATGCTTTTTGCCGGTTGTAATAATGTGGATACTAAAAGTAATATTGAAAAAATAAGTGCAAGTAAAATAAATACATACTACACCAATGACTTTACAAAAGAAGGAACTTATCGTATTGAGGCTAAGGGTCAAAGTGCAGTTGTAATTGTTGCACCACAAGACTCAGTAAAAAGTTTTAGTGCTAAGGAAGATAAAAAAGATATTGTATTTTCTTATTCAACAAAGAACAGTAAGAGTAATGTTATGTCAATTTATAAGTATTGTTATATCTATAAGAATACCGATAAAATTGATACTGTTAAGATTTATAAAAATGGAAAAGAATCCTATTTTGTAAGTTGTAATGTTGGGGATGAAGAAATCTTAAAGTGATTTTGGAAAGTGTGATATTCTGAAGCTATTTACAACATTACTAAGGAAATGCAAAGAATTCCGTATGAAAAGAATAGATAAATTTTCTACAAGTTATCTGTTCACAATAGAAGATGAATTTTTACAAGAAGTGTAAATTGAAAAAGCTACTTAATAAAAATAAGCTGACATTACTATGTAGTGTCAGCTTTAGTTATAGGTGTATTAAATTAAGAAAACAGATTATGGGTAGTATGGGTTTGGCTTAAAGAGGTAACGAAAAATATCAATAATCCAACCGATACCAAAAATACCACAAGTACAGAAATACACAATGCCTAAAAGTACTCTGCCCTCATAAAAACGGTGTATGCCGAAACAACCGAAAAATAAGCATAGAAAAAATGAAACCCATTTGCTTTTTGGATACATAAGTCCACCTCCTTTAGTTTTTATTATATGTTGATAATTTAAATTCTTTATTTATTACTACCACAATTCTACTATTTTATAAAATTATCGTCAAGGTAAAAAATGGGACAGTAAAATATTTTAACAGTTTTTTGGTAGCCTTTTTGTTTACATTATGTTTAAAATTAATCATACAAACTATACATTATTTTTTATAATCTATTGAAATTTATATATAAAAGTGCTAAAATAAAGTTAAACAGAATGAAAAAGTAGATTTTTATTTTAAAAGTAAAAATCTTATGTAGCATTTCAACAATTAGTGGGTTTTCGCTTTGTACAAATTCACTATAGCGTTCTAGTAAGGGGTTATAAAAATGAAAAGTGGTTCTAAGGTAACATCATTTATGTTAGCATTTTTGCTATGTGTTTCTATGTTTAGTATTGCACCTACAGTAAGTGCAAAAAATATAAATATAGAAAAAACATCAGGTGAAGAAAGTAAAAGTGGCAACTTCTATTACTATGTAGATGATGACACTAACAATGCAACAATTACTCAGTATTTGGGTAATAGCAAAAGCCTTACAATTCCAAGTATTATTGATGGGTATAAGGTAACTAAGGTTGAATCTTTGGCAAAGATTGAAAATGATGATGAAGTTATTAATACTACTTTGGAAACACTTAATATTGGCAACAATGTTCAGATTATAGGTAGCTATGGTGTGACTAATTTTGCAAAGCTAAAGACTGTTAATATTAAAAGCAGTGTAAAAGTTGTTGAAAATTTTGCTTTTGATGGTTGTAATGCACTTACAAAAATAAATATTGATAATGGACTAAAGGTTGTCTATGGTGATGGCTTTAGTAATATTAAAAATTTAAAGTCTATTTCACTTCCTAATTCTGTAAGCAGAGTTGGTGCAAATGCCTTTGGATATATGTATAATGATGATACTAATAAATACAGCAGAGTTTCAGGCTTTACTATTAGTGGATATACCGGTTCAAATGTAGAAAAGTATGCAAATAACTGTAACTTTACTTTTACTTCACTTGGTACATATAAAAAGTCTGATGATGTTGATTATCTTTATACTTTGCAAGATGACAAAGTTTCACTTATTACATATCTAGGTAGTGGTGGAGATGTTACTGTACCTGAAGAAATTGACGGTTATGTTGTAGCATACAATACTACTAATGAGGTGTTCTCAGAAAATCAATTTAGAAATAGTTTAGGTAAACTTAATAGCGAATTTGATTATGTAACTGCAATTGCTTTTCCATCAATGTGGGACTGTTACGGTAATATTTCTTTAGATGACACACCTAAGCTAAGTGAAATTACTATTACAAATACTGAGTACAATTTTGATGATGAAGTTAGTGAGAATAAACCTTTTGGTTATTCATATGTTTTTGATGATGATGGTGTGGTTACTGAATTTATCAAAAATGATGACTTTGTTATAAAAGGATATTACGGTTCAACTGCACAACAGTATGCTGAGAAAAATGACTTTACATTTGTTCCTATTGAATCTGACAATACAATACCTGTTGTACCTACTGACTCTGTAACAGAAACTACAGTGAATAACACTATAGAAGAAACATCAACTGTTGAAAGTAACTTTACTGAGCCAAGTAGTGTTGAAGTGACTACCGTTAGCAATAATGATAATGACAATAATATAAAAACATCAACTGATAATACAGAAACAACAGAAACAAATAATAATGAAGTGACAATTCCTACAGAGGATAATTCCGATATTGAAGAACCAACTAATGATTATGATATAGAGCCAAGTTCAAGATATGTTGATTATCCTACTGAACCAGAAATGGAAGAAACAACTTATACATTGCCTAAGGTTAAGGATACTAATGTTTATGTAAAGAAAATTATGTTGAACAAAACTAAGGCTACTGTTTTGTCAGATAAAAGTGTAAAATTAGTTGCAAAGGTTTATCCTAAAAATGCAAATAACAAAAAGCTTTTATGGACTTCATCAAATAAAAGAATTGCAACTGTAGAAAAAGGTGTTGTAGTAGGTTTAAGAAAAGGCATAGTAAAAATTACTGTAAAATCTACTGATGGCAGTAAATTGTCAGCACAATGTGTTGTAACTGTAAAACAGGCAGTAAAAAATATTAAGTTAAACAAAACACTTATTACCGGCAGTAAAGGTACAAAGGTTACATTAAAAGCAAAGGTAACACCAACTAAAGCCGATAACAGAATTGTAAAGTGGCAGTCATCTAACAAGAAGATTGCGACTGTAAATAAAAAAGGTGTTGTTACTGTAAAGGGTAAAGGTTGTGCAGTAATCAAATGCACCTCAGGTGACGGTAGTGGAGTATATAGCAAATGTGTTGTAAACAACAGTAGCAAAGCAAAGTCTATTAAATTAAATAAAAAGTCAGCAAAAATTTCTGCCGGAAAAACTCTAAAGCTAAGGGTTACTGTAAAAGGTTCTTGTAAAGAGGTGTTGTGGAAAAGCTCAAACACTAAGGTGGCTACTGTAACAGATAATGGACTGATTACAGCAGTAGAAAATGGAAAAACTGTGATTTCTGCAACTACAATGGACGGCAGTAACAAGGTAGCAAAGTGTACTGTAAAGGTTGTAGGTCACAACTTCGGTGAATGGACAGTTTCTGTAGCACCTACTTGTCAAGATGAAGGTGTAGAAACTAGGGTTTGTAAGTCTTGTAAGAAAACACAAGAAAGAACCCTTGATACTGTTGACCATAACTGGCAAAAATTCTATACAGTTGATGAAGAACCTACTTGTACAGACATAGGTGTTGCGTATATTTATTGTGATGATTGTGATGAAACTTGTGACACTTATTATATCCCTGCAACAGAACATTGTTTTGGAGCATCAGAAATTATAGATTATGCCGATTGTGAAACAGATGGACTTGTTGTTAGAATGTGCAAGTATTGTGACGAAACTGAAGAAATTGTAATACCGGCACTTGGCCATTGTTGGACTGATGAAAAGGTAGTTGACTTAGAACCTACTAATGATAGTTATGGTCAAAAGTCATATCATTGTCTGTATTGTGATGCAACTTATGACGAAGAAGAAATCCCACCACTAAATAGATAATTTAAGTTTTATTATTTAGCTACCCATAGTTATGGGTAGCTTTTGTTGTATTATTACGGATTATAGGCTAAAATAGTATGGAAATAAATTTTAGGAAGATTATATGAATAGAGTAATTGATTTTGTAAAGAAAGAAATTGTACTGATTATTTCTTTTGTATTGGCAATAATTTCTATGTTTTTTGTTCCACCTAGTGAAAGGTATATTGACTATATTGACCGGAGAACATTAGGACTACTGTTTTGTTTAATGACAATAATGGCCGGTCTTAATAGGTTGGGCTTATTCAAATTATTGGCAGAAAAGTTAGTACATAAAGTTCATACTATTAGGGGAGTTACTGTTACATTAGTTTTATTGTGTTTCTTTATTTCAATGATTATTACTAATGATGTGACACTTATAACATTTGTGCCTTTTACCATAATTTTGTTAGAAATATCTCATCAGAAAAGTAAACTGATTTATATTGTAACGCTTGAAACAATATCTGCAAATTTAGGTAGTATGACAACACCTATCGGCAATCCACAAAACCTTTATTTGTTTTCTAACTACAATATGAATATTGATGAATTTATAATTGCTATAATTCCTTATTCTGTGTTGTCATTGGTGCTTTTAGTTGTATTATCCCTATTTGTAGGAAATGAAAGCATTACAGTAGAAAAAGAACTTAATAGGGTAAAGGGTAGCAAAAATTCTTTCTTGCCTATTATGTATGGGATACTATTTATTTTAGCTTTGTTTAGTGTGTTCAGAATTTTGGACTACAGAGTATTATTGGTTGTTTTGTTAATTGCAATTTTATCTCTTGACAGAATAACACTGATAAAGGTTGATTATAGTCTTATTTTTACATTTGTATTTTTATTTATTTTTATAGGTAATTTAGGTAATATAGAATATATACATAATTTTTTACAAGGAATAATTATCGGTAATGAAGTATGGGTTGGTGTATTATCAAGTCAAATTTTCTCAAATGTTCCGGCAAGTATTTTGCTTTCTAAGTTTACCGACAATGGCAGTGCATTGCTTATTGGTGTGAATATCGGTGGTTTGGGTACACTAATTGCATCTATGGCAAGTTTGATTTCATTTAAGTTTTTACAAAATGAAAATATTAAAATTTCAAGATATATAATTGTATTTACTTTTATGAATTTAGTTTTCTTAGGAATAAATTTGCTATGGTATGTTTTAGTATAAAAATTTTTTAAAAAAGTTTCAAAATTATGTAACCTTTTGAAAAGTTGAAAAGTGTTATATATGTAACAGGTAAAAATGAAGATGATTCAGAAAAAGTTACACAAGAAAGAAAATGATTAAATGAAACTTTTCAAAAAAGGATTTGCATTAGTTATGGCAATGTTGATTGTAAGCAGTGTGTTTACAGTTATGCCACTAACTACAAGTGCAGCAACAAACAACAATGTATCAGTATCTGCATCTTCAACTAAAAGTGGCAAGTGTGGTAAGAATGTAAAATGGACTTACAAGAACAATGTTCTTACTATTTACGGTAAGGGTAAGATGACTAGAGAAATACCTGAGTCTGTAACTTATAATGCTAAAGAAATTATTGTTAAAGACGGTGTTACTGATATTGGTTGGCTTGAAACAGGTGAACGCTTAAAGAAAGTAACTTTAGGAAAAGGCATCACAGTAATTCCTGGTGGTCTTTTTTCTGGATGTGTTAAATTAAAAACTGTTAAATTATCTAATAACCTAAGAACTATTGAAAATGACGCTTTTAGTGGTTGTGAAAGTCTAACAACAATCACTATCCCTGAAAAGGTTAGAAAAATTTTGGCTAACCCATTTATAAAATGTAGCAAATTAACAAAAATTAATGTTAACAAAAACAACAAAACCTACACTTCAATTGATGGCATATTGTTTACTAAGTCAAAGAAAACTCTTGCTATTTATCCACTTGGTAAGAAAAATTCTGCTTATAATGTTCCTAAGACTGTTTATAAAATTGCTGAAAATGCATTTAGTGAAAGCAGTTCTATAAGGACTATCAAAATGACAAACTCAGTTAAGAGAATAGAAGATAATGCATTCGCCCATTGTTATAGATTGAAAAATGTAACTCTGTCACAAAGATTAACTTACATTGGTGAGCAAGTTTTTGATGATACAGAATTTAATGATACTGACTCAAATTGGAAAAACGGTTACTTATATTGTGGCAATGCACTAATAAGTGTTAAGCAAAACTTAAAACAAGTTACTGTAAAGAAGGGTACAAGAATTCTTGGTACTCGTGCAATTGATTTGTGTGAAAATTTAAAGAAGGTTACATTACCTGAAGGACTACTTTATATTAATGATTATGCACTACATGATGACACTAAGTTATCCACTTTAACAATTCCTAAGTCAGTTAAAAAAATAGGCAAGGATGCAATTGGTGTTTATAGTGATATTGATTGGTATGGTAACTGTATTACCTCTATGGTAAATCCTTTTAAGGTAAAGGTTTATAAGAATTCTGTAGGTCATAAATATGCAAAGAAAAATAACCTTAATTATCAGGTTATTAAGTAATTATTATTTGTAAATTTAATAAAGTAACTAACAGAAAAACACCCACCAATTTTTTGGTGGGTGTTTCTTTATACTTTTACTGTTGTGGCTTTCCACATGAATTTCTGATTTTGATAGGACAAGGCATATATATTTTCATAGGAGAAAGTAGCTTGTTGTTCTTAGAATGTAACATAGTATTGATAACCTCTATACCATAAATACCCATTGCATAAACCGGTGCATTCATTGTGGTTAGTGGTGGGTTAGTGTATCCTGAAAGTTCAGTATTATCAAAACCGATAATAGAAACATCTTCAGGAATTTTGTAGCCATTTTCTTGTAATGCCCTCATAGCACCGATAGCTATAGGGTCACTTGCTGCAAAAATTGCTGATGGTACTCTTTCACTTTCAATAAGTTCTTTCATCATACTGTAACCGGATGCAGTAGTGAACTTGTCCTGTAAAATATAATTTTTGTAGCTAATACCTTTATTTTCACAAGCATTTTCAAAAGCTGATAAACGCTTATCAGGATAAACTGTACCATCCTCAAGCTCCTCAATACCACCTAAGAAACCTATATCCCTGTGACCTAGGTTATATAGATAGTTAACTGCATCGTTAACTGCTTGTCTAAAGTCAAGTGAGATAGAAGTAATTTCAATATTCTCAACAATCATATCTAGAAAAACAATATTACTGTTTAAGTTTCGTAAATTTTCTACTTCTTGTTTACTAAACTTTCCTAAACAAATTATACCGTCAACATCGTTTAGTGCTTCCATATAGTTAACATCTGTTTTGAAAGTCCTTACAATATTTATATTATTCTTAGAACAGTAGTCCTCAATCCCCTGACGCATCAAGAAGTAGTAGTTGTCCTCAATCTCTTGCTTAGATGAGAACCATTGTAAAATGCCGATAACACAGGTGGGAGCTGATACTGTTCGCTTTTTCTTAACATAATTCAGTTCTTTTGCTGCTGCAAAGACTTTTTGTCTGGTTTCAATAGAAGTACTAAGTGTTGTGTCATTGTTTAGTACCCTTGAAACAGTAGCAACAGAAACATTAGCTTTCTTTGCTACATCTCTAATAGTAGCCAAATACATCACCTCTACTCTTATTATAGTGAATATTTACTAAATATGCAAGGGCTGTTTAGTGAAAAATAGATAAACTTTAATTTTGTTTACTAAAACTATTGACTTTTTATGAAACAAAACATATAATTTAGTTAACAGATAAGCAAAAGGCATATTAATAATTAATAATATTAATTTCTTTTATGCATTTTGCACGGTGAGTTTCATTTTTTATATTTAAGGAGGATTTTTATGAAACGCAGTTCTGAACGCAGACTTGACGGCAAGATTCCTGCAAGAATCAAATATACCTTTGCATTTGGTGCTTTAGGTAAAGATATGATTTACGGTATGATTGCCACATTCTCAATGATTTACTTTACAGATATTATCAAAGTAAATCCTGTATTTATCGGTGCAATGTTCTTTGTTGCAAAACTATGGGACGCATTTAACGACCTATTTATGGGTATGATTGTTGACAATACAAGGTCAAGATGGGGTAAGTTCATTCCTTGGCTTGTAATCGGTACACTTGTTAACTCAGTAGTATTTGTAGTATTGTTTACAGATTTCCACCTAAGTGGTGTTGCCCTTTGTGTATTTGCTACTGCAGCATATATTATGTGGGGTATGACTTACACAATTATGGATATTCCTTATTGGTCAATTATTCCTAACCTAACTACTAACCCTGAAGAAAGAGAAAAGGTTTCAGTTTTACCTAGAATTTTCGCAAGTATCGGTCAGTCACTAATTATTGCCGGTTTTGGTGTAAAGATTATTGACGCACTTAGTGGTGGCACAACTAACCAAGCAGGTTATCACCGTTTTGCTTTAATTATTGCAGCAGTATTTATCCTAACAATCGGTATTACAGTTATTAACCTACCTAAGGGTCAGGACAAATCAGTTCCTGAACAGAAGGTTAAGTTCAAAGATATTTTTAAGATTATCGGTAAGAACGATCAGCTAAGATGGGCTGTTACACTAATTTTCCTATACAACATTGGTATTCAGTGCATTATGGGTGTTGCAACATACTACTTCAAATATGTTTGTGGTGATGCCGATATGATGTCATCATTTATGATTAGTGCATCTATTGCTGAAGTTGTTGGTTTGATTGTATTCCCTAAGGTAGCTAAGATGCTTTCAAGAAAAACATCATTCCTACTTGCTTGTACACTTCCTGCTTTTGGTTTGATTATGCTACTACTTGTTGGTATATTTGCTCCAAACAATGTTGTACTAACTTCAATCTCAGGTGTTATTGTAAAACTTGGTACAGGTCTTGAACTTGGTTGTGCAACAGTATTCCTTGCTGATGTTGTTGACTATGGTGAATACAAACTTGGTGTTAGAAACGAAGGTGTTGTATTCTCACTACAGACACTAATTGTTAAGTTTACAGCAGCTTTAACTGCTCTTGGTATCGGTGCTGCTCTAGGTAGTACAAAGTATGTTCCGGGTCAGGAACAGTCATTTGCAACAGTTGCATCAATCAGTGCTTTAATGTGCATTGTTCCAGCAGTTTGTATGCTAATCGCTTATGTAGTATATAAGAAAAAGTATAAACTACATGACAATATGCTAAAGAGAATTATCAATACTATCACAGCCAGAAGAGAAGGCAAGATTGATATGACAGAAGAAATTAACGAAAATGGTGTTACAGAACCATCACATTTTTCAGCTAAAGATACTTTAAAGGTAGGTGTTAAGTAATGATTAACACTAAGGATGCTATTACTAAAATATCTAACGGTGAATACGACAATGTATTTAAAGATGTTTATGTAGATGAAAATGTACTTGATTATCAGAAGAAAAGATACATCAATGCTATTGAACAGTACGAAACAATCTTTTGCCCTGACAATGTAGAAATCTTTAGTGCACCGGGTAGAAGTGAAGTTTGTGGTAACCACACAGACCATCAGCACGGTAAGGTTCTTGCAACTTCAATTAACCTAGATACAATCGCTATTGCATCAAAGCATAACGACAACATTATCAAACTTGTATCTGACGGTTACGATATGATTACAATTGATATTAACGATTTAAGAATTAACGATGATGAGGCAGGCACAACAGTCAGCCTCATCAGAGGTGTGCTAAAAGGACTTAAGGATAAAGGCTACAAAATCGGTGGATTTAATGCTTATGCAACAAGTGATGTACTTGTTGGTGCAGGACTTTCTTCTTCTGCTGCTTTTGAAGTAATTATCGGTACAATTATTTCAGGTCTATACAATGATATGAAAATTGACTCAGTAGAAATTGCACAGATTTCTCAATTTGCAGAAAATGTATATTTCAAGAAACCTTGTGGTCTTATGGACCAGATGGCTTGTTCAGTTGGTGGTATTATCAATATTGATTTTAAAAACCCTGAAAAGCCTATTGTAAAGAAAATCACTACAGATTTTGAACAGTATAATTACAGCCTATGTATTGTAGATACCAAGGGTGACCATGTTGACCTTACTGATGACTATGCAATGATTCCTTCCGAAATGAAGAAAGTTGCAAACTATATGGGCAAGGAAGTTCTTAGAGAGTGTGACTCAAACGAATTTTATCTTCACCTTGCTAAAATTAGAGAGGCAGTAGGTGACAGACCTGCTCTTAGAGCATTCCACTTCTTTACAGAAGAAAAGAATGTTCAAAACGCAGTTGATGCTCTTGAAAAGGGTAAGTTTGATGAATTCTTAGACGCAATCAAAAAGTCAGGTAACTCATCATTTAAGTATCTACAAAATGTTTATACAAACAGAGACGTACAACATCAGAATATGTCAATTGCCCTTGCACTAAGCGAAAGCCTACTAAGAACATATGGTGTATGCAGAGTTCATGGTGGTGGCTTTGCCGGTACAATTCAGGCATTTGTACACAACGACTTTGTAGATAGCTACAAGTCATTTATTGACAATGTATTTGGAGAAAATTCTTGTCATATTCTAAAGATTAGAAAATACGGTGGTATCAGAGTAATTTAAGGAGGAAACTTATGAAAATTTTGGTTTTAGGTGGAGCTGGTTATATTGGCTCACATACAGTATATAGACTTATTGAACAAGGTCACAGTGTAGTTGTATTTGACAATTTGGAAACAGGTCACATAGAGGCAGTTCATCCTGATGCCAAATTTTATAAGGGTGACCTTAGAAACAGAGAAGATATTGACAATGTTCTTGACAATGAAAAGGACATTGATGCAGTAATTCACTTTGCAGCTAATTCTTTAGTTGGTGAAAGTATGACAAACCCACTTAAGTACTATGATAATAACCTTAACGGTACTAAGGTGTTGTTACAATCTTTAGTTGCTCACAACATTGACAAGGTTGTATTTTCTTCAACTGCTGCAACTTATGGTGAACCTGAAAGAACACCTATCCTAGAAACCGACCCTACTAATCCAACTAACTGTTACGGTGAAACAAAGAAGTCAATGGAAAGAATGTTCTATTGGGTAGAAAAGGCTCACAACCTCCATTATGTATCACTAAGATACTTCAATGCTTGTGGTGCTCATATTAGTGGTGAAATCGGTGAGGCTCATTCTCCTGAAACTCATCTAATCCCAATTATCCTACAAACTGCTACCGGTAAGCGTGACCACATCAGCATTTTTGGTACAGATTACAACACTAAAGATGGCACTTGTGTAAGGGATTATATCCATGTTACAGACTTAGCACAGGCTCATATCCTTGCAGTACAGTACCTTGTTAATGGTGGCAAAAGTGATATTTTCAACCTAGGTAACGGTGTAGGCTTTACAGTAAAAGAAGTTATTGAAAAAGCAAAGGAAGTTACAGGTAAGGACATTAAAGTTGTTGAAGAAGGTAGAAGAGCAGGTGACCCTGCAGTACTTATTGCTTCAAGTGATAAGGCAAAGAAAGTTCTTGGTTGGTGTCCTGAATATGACAGCCTAGATGCAATTATCAGTACAGCTTGGAAGTGGCATTCTACCCATCCTAACGGATACAGTAAGTGAGGTTTTAGCAATGAAAACAAGTTTATATAGTTTGATTTTACGATTAGTTTCTTATGGACTAAACACAGGTCTTATAGAAAAAGAAGATACTATCTATACTATCAATCAGTTACTTGATTTATATAAGATGGATGAACCTGATGACAGTAATGCAGAACTTACTGATGACTCTGAAAGTAACCTTGAAGAAATTTTAAGTGGTCTACTTGACTATGCTTATGAAAGAAATCTAATTCCTGAAAATACAGTTACATATCGTGACTTATTTGATGTTAGAATTATGAGTACAATGGTAAAAAGACCATCAGAAGTTATTAAAGAATTTTGGAGTAACTACAATGTTTCTCCTGTAAAGGCTACTGATTATTATTATAAGTTTAGCAGAGATACCGACTATATCAGAAGATATAGAGTAAAGAAAGATTTAAAGTGGAAAACCTCCACAGAATATGGTGACATTGATATTACTATTAATCTTTCTAAGCCTGAGAAAGACCCTAAGGCTATTGCTCAGGCAAAGTTACAAAAGCAATCTAGCTATCCAAAGTGCTTGTTATGTAAAGAGAATGAAGGTTATGCCGGTAGAATTAACCATCCGGCAAGAAGTAACCACAGAATCATTCCTATAACACTTGATAACAGTCAGTGGTATATGCAGTATTCACCATATGTTTATTACAATGAACATTGTATTGTTTTTAATGGTGAACATACACCTATGGTTATTGACTCATCAACATTTAGAAAGCTATTTGACTTTATCAAAATGTTCCCACATTACATTATCGGTTCAAATGCCGATTTGCCTATTGTTGGTGGTTCAATTCTTACTCATGAACATTTCCAAGGCGGCAGATATAACTTTGCACTTAACAAAGCTGATGTAGAAGAAAAGTTTTCCGTATCAGGTTATGAAAATGTGGAATGTGGAATTGTAAAATGGCCTATGTCAGTTATTAGACTTACAGGTGAAGATACTGACAGTCTTATTAAACTTTCAGAACATATCCTTAATAAATGGAGAAACTATACTGATGAAGATAGTTTCATCTTTGCTGAAACTGACGGTGAAAGACACTCAACAATTACACCTATTGTTTTCACAAAGAATGGTAAGTATGTAATTGACCTTGTACTGAGAAATAATATTACTACTGAGGAACACCCATTAGGTGTATTCCATCCACACAAAAATTTACATCATATTAAGAAAGAGAATATCGGTCTTATTGAAGTTATGGGACTTGCAGTTTTGCCATCAAGATTAAAGAAAGAAATGGCTATGCTAAAGGATGCAATTCTGAAGGGTAAGGATATTTCCGGTATTGAAGAAATCAGTAAACATACTGACTGGGTAAATGAATTTACTGAGAAATACAGTTCAATCAATGAAGAAAATATTGATGAAATTCTCCACCAAGAAATCGGTGAAGTATTCTTAAATGTACTTAAAGATGCAGGTGTATTTAAGAGAAACGAAAGTGGCAAAAAAGCATTTAGAAAGTTTATTGAAACATTGTAAAAGGTAGGTGAAAATAATGTCAAAGGTAGAAATCAGGGATTTTGAAACAACTTCAAAAGGTGAAAATACTCACCTATATACTATTGTTAATAATATAGGTGAAAGTGTAACAGTATGTGACTATGGTGCAACTATTGTATCCTTAATGATTAAGGATAAGGATGACAACTTAACTGATGTTGTGCTAGGATATAAGCATATTGCAGATTACGAAAATAACGGTACTTACTTCGGTGGTACAATCGGCAGATGTTGTGGCAGAATTGCTAACGGTAAATTTACTTTAAAGGGCAAGGCATATACTTTGCCTATTAACAACGGCAACAACCATCTTCATGGTGGCAATGTAGGTTTTAACCGAAAGCTATGGAATACTAAAATTGTGAATGACAGTGTTGTATTTACAATGACAAGTGTTGATGGTGAAGAGGGTTATCCCGGTAACCTAAAGGTAAAAGTAAAATATACCTTTGACAATGACAGTACCTTAACAATAGAGTATGGTGCAGTTTCTGACAAAGATACTGTTTGTAATATGACAAACCATTCTTACTTTAACCTTAATGGTGACACCAGTGGTAGTGTTAGAAACCACCTACTGAAAGTGAACTCAAAAAGCTATATTCCTATTAACAAAAACCTAATTCCAACAGGTGAGATTACTCCTACTAAGGGTAGTCCATTTGACTTTAGTGAATTTAAGGAAGTTGAAACTGCACTAAACAGCAGTGATATACAAATTAGCCTTGCAAAAGGTATTGACCATATGTTTGTGCTAAATCATAACGGTGATGACCTTGTACTTGCATCATCATTAATCGGTGAGAAAACCGGCATTAACCTAAAGTGCTACACAACACAGAAAGGTGTTCATATTTATTCAGCTAACTATGTTGATGTACCTTTCACAGAAAGTAAACATAGCAAGGCATATAAAGAAAACTCAGGTATTTGCTTTGAAACTCAGGGTTTCCCTGATGCAGTAAATCAGGATATTTTCCCTACAACTGTTATTAAAGCAAATGAAAAGTATAAGCAGACTACTAAGTTTGTTTTTAATTGATTTTATCATTATTAAAAATGTGTTTATAAAGTGTGTTTATGAAAAGTGATTTTCATAGAATAAAATGCCCAACTCCTATTTATTTATTTATTTATATAACCCCTTGTAAAGAGAAATCCCCCAAATTATGGGGGATATTTCTTTTGTATGATTAGTTAAATACTTTTGGCGATATGCTTAAATAAGTATATTGATATTGTATATATTAAATAAAAATACTTAGAAAAAATATAGTGTTGCACAAAAAAAGTGCCAAATTTTAGTTATTTTTGCTCTATCGTTTATAATATTAAAAGATTATAATATTTATATAAGAAAATTCTAATAATTTAAAATTGGAGGTAATTCTATGAAAAAATTAATATCAATCACATTATCTATTATGATGGTATTTTCTACAATGGTTGTTGTAATGGCTGATGAAACAGAAAAAGATGTAACAAGTAAGTTTAGCGATAAGTTAAAGCAAAGAATAGCTGAAGCTACTGACACAGAAGAAATCTATGTTGATACTTGGTTTACTGATTTAGGTAGCATTAGAACCTATAATGTAATTGACAAGAAAATTGTTGATGACATATTAGGTGAAGGTCAATACAGATATTCTTACTATTGCTTTGGTCTTCCTAATGCTGAGTTGTACTTAACTAAAGACCAAATTTATAAACTGGCATCTTCAGATGAAATTACCAGTATGTCAAGCTATCTGTTAAGCGATTTGGTTTATGGTGACAGAACTGAGTCCTCAAAGAAAAAAACACCATATAATATATTTTATAATTATATGAAAAAAGTCGGCTACAAAAATCCTAGCAGTAATGCTGACTACGGTATTATCAATTTAGGCAAAGTCGGTAATAATACAATCTTTTATGGTAGTGCTCAAGGCCCTGATCCTGATACATCATCTGAAACAATGGAATTAGATGATTATACTTTTGAGTATTACACAATGTATCCTGATGCTTTAGGTTTATTTGTTGTAAAGAATAATACAGTAAAGCCACTTCGTTATTGTTATGAAAAAGATAATATTAGTATAGCTAAGGTTATTTCCTTGCTAAATAAGGTTGATAGCAAGAATATTATCCATTTTACTGCTTATAAGGATGGCAAGAAAGTATATGACCCAACATCAGCAAGATTCTTAAGTTCAAAATATTCTGTAAAGTCCGGTGCTAATGTTGCTGTTAAGTTGATTAATGGTACTGTAAAGAGCTATAAAGTGTCTAATAATAAGGTAGCAAAGGTTAACAATAAGGGTGTTGTAACCAGTTTAAATAAGGGTAATACAAAAGTTACTGCTACACTAACTAATGGTAAAAAACTTACTACTAAAATATCTGTAACTACTGCACCAAAATTATCAAAAGCTAATGTTAATATAAAAAAGGGCAATAGCACAGTAGTTAGAGTACAAGGCAAAGTACCAAGCATTGCTATTAAGTGCACAGGCAACAAAAAGAATGTTATTGTATTTGTAGCAAAAGCTAAGGAAACAAATGAAATTTTCATTGTAGGTAAGAAAAAGGGTACTGCTAATCTAAAGGTTAAGGTTAACGGCGTTAGAACTCTAAAGCTAAAAGTAAATGTAAAGTAAATTTATAAATCAAAAGTCACCTATCATCTAGTAGGTGGCTTTTGTTAATATAAAGTAAAATTTGCATAAATAATGTTTGCATAAAGTATATATATATGTTAAAATATATATAACCTTATTTTAGGAGGGTTTTTATTTATGCAACTAAAAGAATCAGGCGAAATGTATCTGGAATCAATATATGTACTTAGTAAAGAACACCCTTATGTTCGTTCTATAGATGTTGGTGAATACTTAGGTTACTCAAAGCCTAGCGTAAGTAGAGCAATGGGACTGCTGAAAGACGGTGGTTATGTTACTGCTAACAGTGACGGTCACCTTACTCTTACTGATTTAGGTAGGGAAGTAGCTGAGAAAACTTATGAAAGACATACTGTACTAACTGCATTATTTAGAAAACTAGGTGTTGATGAAAAAGTAGCAGCTGCTGATGCTTGTAAGATTGAACATGTTATCAGTGATGAAACATTCACTGCTCTAAAACATCACGCAAAGAAAATGGAAAATATGGCTAACAAATAATTGATTTTATTATTTTGTGAATTTAAGGACTTTTTAAGTCCTTATTTTTTTGCCCAAAAATTTGCAAAATAAAAAACAAAATTTGCATTTAATATTTCGTTTATATACTCATACAATACTATTGCAACAAGAAATTGTTGCTTAAAAATACAGATAGAAAAAGAAACAACATTCAGTATTCTTTCACTATAAGAATATAATATTCATAGAATAAATGAATAATTCTTAAGGTGAATATGCTGAGAAGAAAGGAAAAATTTATATGTCAAACTCAAATAACAAGATTAATGTACCGGAAGCAAAGGCTGCTCTTAATAAGCTAAAGATGGAAGCTGCATCAGAAGTAGGTGTTAACCTAAAGGACGGTTACAACGGTGACCTAACATCCCGTCAGGCAGGTCAGATCGGTGGTAATATGGTTAAGAAAATGATTGAAAGCTACGAAAACTCAGTTAAATAATAAGCCGAAATTTCAGCTATAAAGAATTAATGAACTGTAGTTTAATAAAGATAAAACTATAGTGAAGGGGCAGTGAATACACTGCCCCTTAGAGTTGTTATAAAGATTCTTGTTCTTCTTTTTTTGATTATTGTAAAAACAAATTGCACATAAAACTAACTATAAAATTACTTTCTCAGGTATCTGTTTATACCTGAGGAAAGGTAGTCATAGCCCTTGAATTTACCATTTTCAAAGGTACATACAAGGGTTACTTTTTTACCTTTTCTTAAAACTTTTGATTTCTTGATTTTGTTATTTTTAATTACATATACCTTGGTGTCTTTTTTCAAAACTTCTTTTGGAAATGTTGAAAGGCTACTTCTGTTTAGAACAGAATTTGTAACGAAATAGTCCTTTCCTTGATAATGTACCTTTGACCAACCATACATATCGTCATAAATCCATTTTAACTTTGTTCCTTTCTCAACAGTTCTTTCTACTTTACTTGTTCCGGTAATATAATCTCTGTATCCATATTTATAAAGTCCTGTTTTCTTCTTCACTGTTACATAAATAACAGGATTTTTGTAGATATAGTTCATATCAAAGTTACTTGCATTTTTTCTGATTTTACCTTGTGAAGTGTATTGCCAAATGTCACAACTAAAATCTTTTTTATCTCCATATTGTGCAAGCCAAATGCTGTAATTTTTCTTGATTTCATTATAATTTAAATAATTCTTGAACCAGTTTGCATTGGCATATACACCGGCAGTATATCCGGATTTTTCAATTACTTTGCAAAATTCAATTGCAATTTTAGTTAGAATTTCTTTGCCTAAATAGGTCAAATTCTCTTCTTCCATATCTATATAAATCGGTAAGTCAAGGTCCTTACCTTTAATCCATTTTAGGCAGGTGTTTGCCTCTTTTCTTGCTTCATTAACTGATTTTGCATAACTGTAGTGATACACACCAACACGCATTTTATTTTCTTTTGCTTTTCTATAATTTTTATCAAAATATGGGTCTTTCTGATTACTTTCCATTCCGTAACCACATTGAATAATTACATTGTTAATACCTATTGATTTTACACCGGTGTAGTCAATGTCACCGTTCCACTTGCTAACATCAATTGCCTTTTGCATTAGTATTGTTCTCCTTTACTTCCGGTAATCCTGAGATTGAAGTAAGCATAGATAAAATTCCTGAAAGTAGGGAAGCAGAAACTACTGCAACCCAGTTTACTTCATCCAACATTGCAGTAACACCAATGGTAGAAACTGCAGTTTGTGCTATAGTTTTTACGGCTCTGACAGTAGCACACTTTAGCCATTGTTTAAAATTTTTCAAATATATTCCTCCTAATGTTCTAGTTCTTCTATTCTATGATTTACATTTTTGATTTCTTCCGAAATGACAGAAATATTTTTTTCTGCCTCGTACATTCTTTCAACTACTTTGTTGTGTTTGTCAACCTTTTTCTCTAGCTGTTCTATTCTGTAAGCAGTCATTTTGTTTGTTGCAAAAATACCACCGATTGTACCGATAGCCGAACCTAAAAGTGTTATCAAAGCAACAACTACTTCTCCACTCATAAAATCCCTTCTTTATATTTTTACTTGTGTTCCCATACAGGATGTTTTTGATAAAATGGGAACTTTTTATTCTTGATTTTTCTGTTCCAATGGTATTACATTTTATGAAATATTATTGTAGTAGTGATTTTTAGCTGACTTTACTGTCTATGTATTTCCTTGTATCGGCAATATAAGTTGCTTCAAAATCAGCATCGACACTAATTTTTGTACTAGGATAATAGGTATGAAGTGACAGTATTTTATCTACTTCATCTTTTGACAAATTAACGGTAATGGGTTTTGACCGTGGTGCTACAACAT